>OGWH01000027.1_pt1 | contig 19654 bp, 23 predicted proteins | sample 1575971 | NCBI WGS metagenome assembly OGWH01 (sample SAMN07581554, study PRJEB24739) | freshwater metagenome
TTAGTACGTGTCACAGATTGTGTGGGTGTTTGTGTTAATTTAGCAGTTAAAGTCAATGTCGGAGTATGTGTAGGTGTTGAAGAATTAGTTACTGTTGGTGTTGGTGTACGCGTGACTGTGCGTGTAGCGGGAGGGGTGGGGGTTTGAGTGGGTGTTACTGTACGCGTTGGTGTTGCCGTCATGGTATTAGTCTGTGAAGGTGTGTTAGTACGTGTCACAGATTGTGTGGGTGTTTGTGTTAATTTAGCAGTTAAAGTCAATGTCGGAGTATGTGTAGGTGTTGAAGAATTAGTTACTGTTGGTGTTGGTGTACGCGTGACTGTGCGTGTAGGGGTAGGTGAAGGTGTTGTTGTCTTAGTAGGTGTTTGTGTAGGTAAGCTTACAAAATCTTCTATGCCTATGTTTGCATCATAAGCAACCCAGCCTTTAAATGCACTAGTTGTGTTGCTCAATGTCAAATCACCGCGGATAATTGGCTTGAAGGTGAAGTGATCATAATCTTCTGCGCGCACAACATGGCCGCGTAATATATTGAATGATTTGGTCAACGTTAAAGTGGGTGTCAAAGTGCGTGTAGCTGTAGGGGTCGGCGGTAAACCCAACGTGAGCGTCACTGTGCGTGTTGGTGTAGGGGTAGGGGTTGCAGGTCTTGTGTTTGTACGTGTGGGTGTGGGTGTAGGGGGACGTGTAACCGGTGATGTAGGCGCATTTGTTGGTGTAGGGGTGGGTAATAACGTAATATTATCTGCATAAGTTAACCGCTCTGAACCATGTGTTGCATAATAAGTGAATGACGTCCAAGTTTCTGCATCTGTGGAATACAGTCCTCGTGAGTACCCCCAATCATGCAATACATACACACTATTACCGTATGTCAATTTACTGAATTGTGTGAAGAATGGTGCAGTAATGTATTTGAATGACCATGCAGTGCCGTTGCTTGATTTAGCTACAAACGGTCGCGCCTGACCGGCGCCTCCTGTGCCTACAATGACAAATTGCGTTCCATTGTACACAACAGTTGTTTGCATGTCTGGTGTGTCTGTTGGAAAGGCAGATAAAGCAATCCAATTAGTTCCGTTGTCTAAAGAATACATCACAGTATTTTTCAATGCCTGTAATGTGCTGGTTCTGGCTGTTGCAACCCATATGTTGTTTCCAAAAGCTACAGATTCCCAATTGTTGTACGGAACTTCCACATAAGACGGGTTCGGAAATGTAGTCCAGTTGATACCGTTCAGTGAATATGCAATGTGCTGACCAGGGCCTACTGCAATGAACTTACCGTTACCATATTCAATATCTTTCCATGCTATCTGTTGCAAGTTGGTAGTACCTGCATTCCAATCTATACCATCAGAAGAATAAAATGCATTTGTTCCTATGATGCTTACAAATTTACCACCACCATAAGCCATGACATAAGCACCAGTTGAATTGTTTGATATTGACAATGGCTGTCTTTTGCCTTGCCACGTGACACCGTTTGTTGAATAAAATGCAGACAGGTTAGTGCTGTCTGAATTCATGGACAACGTAGAAAATGTGTTGTTGCCGTAAGCAATATTTACCAGGTTACCTTGAGTGATGTCTTGGGTTTGAAAAACACCAGGTTTAATTATGTTCCATGCAACACCGTTAGATGAATAACATACATCTAAACCGCCAGTATCATCAGCATAATCGATGCCTACAAATAGTCCCATTATAGTATTTAACTATTTCTTAATTGTGGCAATTACTCTTATTATGTATCTTAATAATTTACTTCTCGTTATGTCTTCTTCTGTAAAATGATAGCTATGAATTCCATGTGATTTGCTATCTTCACTATTAAATACTTTGAGCATTCTGGCAAATCCAGATTTTTCATGAATGTCAGATTGCAGAGTATCACCTATCACAAACAATTTGCAATTTTTGCCGAATCTCGTTAAAATGGTTACAAGTTCACTATGCTCCAAGTTTTGTGCTTCATCAACAATAACCACACTGTTCATGAATGTTGACCCACGTAAAAAATTTACTGGTACGCATTTTAAATATTCACTTTCGAACAACATGTTAGTAACTTGCTTGCCCACCAATTCATCACATTTTTCTACCATGGGTATGCTCCAAGGTTTAAATTTTTCATCTACTTCTCCAGGTAAACTACCTAGTTTTCTAGTGGCTGATTCTACAATACTTCTGATGTAAATTATCTCTTCTACTTTCTTTTCTTTAAGCATACTTAACGCAACATATGCTGCTAAATATGTTTTAGAGCAACCTGCAGGGCCGTCGCAGAATATGATTTGTGATGCATCATCCATGGCGCATTCTACAAATGCTTTGTGATGATCGTTAAGATGAAATTTCTGATCTATCTTGTAATTGAGAAATATATCAGGCTTAATAAAATCATCAGATTTATCAAACTTAGCAGCTTTTCGTGCCGCTCTGTCACGCTTTGACATCAATAATATTTAATCTTTTTCTGTATTAAATGTACATGTTGCATTGAAAAGTTACAACAATACATTATAATACATGTATGTCTGATAATAATACGGAACATTTGTTTTTGAGTGATGATAAAATCTTCTACACAATAGAAGGTGAAGGTGAGTTTGCAGGTTACCCATCAGTCTTTATGCGTCTTTCTATGTGCAACTTGACTTGCAAAGGTTTTGCTAGTGCTGATTCTCCCCACGGCTGTGATAGCTTTGTAAGTTGGTCTGTTAAAAACAGAATGACATTTGACCAAATATTCGATTATATAACACAAAATAGCTTTAATTGTAAGTTGAGAGATGGTGCTATTTGGAAAATTACGGGCGGTGAACCGCTTGTACAGCAAAAACAATTGTTAAATTTTGTTGCAGCATATAAAGAAAGGTTTGGGTACACACCTATTATAGACTTTGAAACTAACGCAACAATATTACCTGATGAAAGGTGGGTAAGAGAATTTAAAGCAACATTTACTACATCTCCAAAATTATCGAATAACGGTGACCCAGAAGACCGTCGATACAAACCTCAAGTGCTCAAATGGCATGCTGAAAATGGTTCTGGTTTTAAATTTGTAATTAATGATGAATCTGATTTAAATGAAGTGCTTGACAAGTATATTTTCAATAGAGAGATTAATGTACCGCAAAATCGTGTGTGGCTTATGCCTTGCTGCGGAAGCCGTCAAGAACATGTGGAGAAAGCGGCCATGGTAGCGGAATTATGTAAGAAGCATAATTTCAACTTTAGTCCAAGATTGCAGCTTATAATATGGGATAAAGCCTTGAAAGTATAAATAATTATGAAATGTATACTTTCAAACAATTTATTATCCTTGAGAAAGCAATAGATACCTTTCAAGCTGCTTTAGATATAGCAGGAATTGCTCCAGATCCTGTAATAGGTACCAGTGCAGACGGTATAAATTCTATGATATCTTTATTAAGAGCAAAAGCAGCGAAGACGTCAGATGATAGAAAAAAGCATCTGATTAATGCTGGTATTTCTGCAATATCTATTATACCTATGGCAGATATAATAAAAGTACTTAAGCTCAAAAAAATCAGCAGACCGCTTACAAAATGCACTATTCACGGTTGTAAGTATGTGCGTGGGCTTCATAAAGCACATAAAGATAAAACTCTCAAAGCTTTGCAGGCAGGTATCAGAATAAACAGAGCTAAAGACAGAATTGCTAGTAGCGACCAGTAGATTTTTAAGCAAAGTAATTATAATTAATACTAGTGAGAATAGCTATATCTGGCTCGGCATGTCAAGGTAAGTCAACATTAGTTGCAGATATCCTTAAGAATTGGCCTTTTTACAATAAATCAGCAGAATCGTATCGCAAAGTTATTAAAGAAGAAAAGATAGGCGTCAACAAGAAAGTAACGAAAGACGGTCAATGGAAAATATTGAACTGTCTCATTGATGATTTGCAGAGCACTAAAAAAGGCGATAAAATAATTTTTGACAGATGCCCTTTAGACAACATAGTTTATTCTTTGTGGAGTTTTGATAAAAATACCTCAGATATCGACAAAACATTTATTGACAAATGTATTCCGTTGGTTCAAGAAAGCATGAAATTTTTAGATGTGATTTTCTTTTTACCTATTACTCGTGCAGCTCCAGTTGAAATTATTGACAGAGAAAACAGAGAAATAGATAAAACATACATTGAAGAAATAGACAACATTTTCAAAGCCATTTCATATCAACTAACAAAATTCAATAAATCACCTTTCTTTCCAGAAAACGACTTTCCTCCAATCATAGAAATTTTCGGTTCACCGGAAGAACGTGTAGAAATGTTAAAGCTTTACATTGATGACAACGGTGATTTAATCAGTGAAAATGAAAGTGTGCTAGATATAGAGAATTTGAAAGACATGCAGCAATTGGTTGATGCGCAAAAGAAGATAAAGCAAGATGATGATGTTGCTAAGCGACTTAAAAAGAAGTTTCTAATTTAATAAATAATTACGTGAAATACAATGAAGAGGTTGAAGCTCTACTTGAAAGCTTCAAAAGCATTAAAACTATTAGAAGAGAGTTCTACCCTAAAAACTTTAGATTATCAGAAGATTTTGTAAAAGCTTTTAAGTCAGAATACAAGCGCTTAATTGATGAAGGTATGGAACCTAAGAAAGCGTTGGTGCGCATAAACAAAGCCCTTTTATTTCACACAGTATATTAATAAAAATACAAGAATCTAATTTCTGCTAATGATTCTTTTGTTGTAGGATAACCACTCAACATTATTACAACTGATAAATCCCCTGCATCATTGTACAATATACCACCACGGCTAATGTACGGGGTCATTTGTAGTGGCTGCTCGACAGCTACAGTAAACAATGTTGGTGAAATGTTCTTGTAATCAATTTTGTATCTGTTGTAGAAATTACTAAAAATAACAGTGATACTTGAAACATTAGCGTTTATTGTAAACGCTTTTCTAAGATCAATAATTCTTGCAAACGCCTCATTGATAACTTGATTGGCGCACAATTGATTCACATACAAGGTGTCTGCATAAATTGTTTTGTCTACATTTAAGTTACCTTCTACAGAGGCATTTTTTTGCAAATCTGTTTTTACAATATTAAGATTTTCAAATGTAATAGTTTGCGTGCCGTTTTCTGTCTGCACAATCATGAGGTCATTGTTTTGCAGTAATTGCGTCCGTGGAAGGTATTCTACTGGTACATTAACTTTATTCATAAATTACCATGTTGTCCATGTTGAACCGGTCCACCATACAGGCTTTCCAATTGTAGTGTCATAAAATGTTTGACCTGTTTGCGGCGAAGTAGGCCGTAGAGAGGTAATACCGGCGTAAGTGTCGTCTGCTGTAACAAATTGTTGTACTTTGAGCCACTGAGATCCATTCCACCATATTGGGCTGTTTACAGATGTATCATAATACATTTGCCCGATAAATGGGTCTCTAGGGCGCACATTGCGCACACCGTACTGTGTTGTTTGTACTTTGTAAAACTCATCATCTGAACTTGCAGGATTACCTGTTGCTCCACCTGTTAAATTGTGTACATACAAATGTACTTGGTTGTCTGAAACACTGATTTCAAAATTCTTTTTGTCATTTTTATCATATATAGAAAACAACCGATTGTCATTTGTAACACTTTTCAGTGTTCTCAAATCTGCTAAACCCGCGCTTAAGAAATTTGTTAAAACAGTTCCCCCAGAAATACGAATAGTTTTAGCGCTCATGTTTTCAAACAAGCTAGTACGCATTGCATTAATATCACCGTAAACTTCTAAATTGTTACCAACAGCTAAGTTGTTATCAGTTCTTAATGTTTGATTTGCTGATAAAAATACATTTGTAGTATTTAAATTGAGCACATTACCAAAGACTAAGCACTGTGCAGCATCTGTCATGTTGGGTAGCTGGATTGAACCAGATCTTGCTATTAATGTATCTTCAGTACCTGATCCTATGTACACTGAGCCGTCTACTGACAAGTTTGTACCAACATTAAAAGTATTGTCAGTTCTCAATGTACCAACAGCTAAGCGATACAAATTTGTATCGTAAGTATTGTTTACACCAAAAAGCAAAGCTGTGTCTTGCGAGTTTTCTGATAACCGTACTCTGCCTTTTAATGTCACTACATTGCTAGGGCCTGCATAAGAACTAGCAACCATAACATTAGTTTGAAATCTCTCCGCAGAAACAGTTTTAAGATATGTATCACCGCTTATGATAGCAGTGTTTGTTACATCTAGTTTACCGGGCAGATATACGTCTCTATTTGAATCAAGCTGCACAGCGTTTAAATCTTCAAAAGCAATGGTTTGAGTACCGTTTTCAGTCTGAATAATAAACAAATCATTATTCAGAATCTGCTGTGAACGCGGCAAATCTAGTATACTTACATTGGACATTACTAATATTTATACTAAAATATACAGTAAACAAATAGCTATGAATAAAATAGGAATCGGAATAGTAACATGTAATCGGCCAGATTTCTTTAAGAAATGTATCAATTCTATGCCTCGCAATGAAACTATTGTAGTTGTCAATGACGGTGAACAGGATGTTGATGAAAAATTCTTCAAAAACTTTAAAGATTTAACATACATTAAAAATGTAAAGAATATTGGTGTCGGTAAATCTAAGAATATTTTGATGCAAACACTGCTCAATAAAAACTGCAATCACATTTTTATTGTTGAAGATGATATTGTTGTTAAGGATGTAAAGGTGTTTGATGAGTACATTCGCGCGCGCAATCTTACAGGCATACAACATTTCTTGTTTGGCTATCATGGTCCTGCTAATAAAAACGGTGTGTCCGGTGGAGCTCCTGTGCCTCGTTTTGTTGTTGATTACGGTGACATCCGCATTGCAATAAACATGCACAGTGTAGGAGCATTTTGTTACTACACAGACACAGTTCTAAAAGAAGTTGGGTTGTTTGATGAACAATTTGTAAATGCTTTTGAACATGTAGATCACGACTACAGAATCGCAAAAGCAGGCTATTGTACACCTTATTGGAATTGGCCTGATATAGCCAATAGCTGTGATTATCTTGCAGAAGTACAATGTTCTGAGTATAGTAGCTCTATTCGCCCGCGTGCTGACTGGAGAAGTAATATTGAAGCTGGTGTGTACATGTTCAAAGACAAACATGGCTATCTTCCAGCTTGGTCAGGCTGCGTACCTGACTCAACAGAAGATGAAGTTAAAGAAGTAATGCGCTGTATCTATAAAAAACATGCAAACAGATCTGAGTGATCTAACATTTTTATTTCATGTTCGTCTAGATACTGATGAACGCATTAAAAATATTCAAAACGTTTTAAACTTTCATCGCAAACACTGCAAGAATTTTAAATGCGTATTTGTAGAAGATGATAAAGAATCTAAACTGCCCAAATACATCTCTTTGCAGAATGATGATCAATACACATTTATAAAGAATGACAGTGTATGGAATAAATGCAAATCATTTAATAGAGGTATTAAGCAAGCTAAAACTGACTTTATTGCATTTCATGACTTGGATGTTATTATCCATCCAAGTCAATTTGTAGAGTCTGTAAAACAATTGAAAGACAACCCCAACTACGGTCTTGTTTATCCTTATAGCGGCTTGTTCCTTTGTGTCAATAATATGATTAAAAATATTTTTGCAAGCACACTTGAATACAACGACTTGGCAAAATATTATCCCAAGTCATTAGCGGTAAATTACTATGATGGAAATGTACTTGTAGGCAGTACTAACAGTGTGGGTGGGTGTGTTGTGGGAAATAAAGATAATGTTATCAAAGCTAACGGATACAACCCCAATTTTATTGGATGGGGATATGAAGACAATGAATTTCCTAAAAGAGTGAATGTGCTAGGTTTTCCTGTTGTGCGTTTAACAGAAATGCCACTGTGGCATATGCCGCATGATGGTCCGGGCAGCTCTTTAAAAGCTGATAACCCATATTATGAACACAACAGACAAGTTGTCACACTTGTAGAACACTCAACAAAAAAAGAGCTGCAAGAATACATCAAAGGGTGGGAGTTATGATACAATCAAGACTAAAAGGCGGATTGTGCAACCAACTGTTTCAAATTGCTGCAGGGTTTGCAAAGAGTAAGCAACTCAACTGCGAATTTGGTATCAACTATCAAATTGCACATTACGGTCAGCAAGGTAGGCCACATTATCACTATAAAAACACATTTTTTAAAAACATTGCAGATACAAAAATAGTACCTTCAACAAAATACGACGAACCGTGCTTTCATTATACCCCAATACCTGATAATGATGATGTGTTGCTAGATGGTTATTTTCAATCTGAAAAACATTTTCCAGGGTTAAAAAAAGATCTTGAAGCTTTATTTAATTTTCCAGAAGATATACAGACAAAGATAAACAAAGCTTTTAGCAAAATAAAAAAACCTATTTTAGGGGTACATGTAAGGTTAGGTGACTATCTAGGACCATCCTGCAAAGCGGCACATTTTCTTTGCGGTAAAAAATATTATGAAAAAGCATTACAGCATTTTGATTTGACAAAATATACTGTCATCCTGTGCACTGACGACCCTGTAAATGTTTTTGACTTCTTCCCGTACAAAGAAGTAATCTTTAGCAACAGCAAATCAGATTTAGAAGATTTATATCTGCTATCTCAATGTGATAATCATATACTTACTAACAGCTCTTTTTCATGGTGGGGTAATTATTTTGGCAAAACAAAAGACACAACTATTGTACCTTCTAAATGGTTTGCTGCGGCAGGCCCTCAAGATTATCAAGACATCTACAGAGATAATTGGATAAAGATAGATATTTAATTATAATAACAATATGTTACCGGAAATTAGTATTTTGGATGGTAATTTTGCTCATCACCCTGAGTCCATGACTCATGGAAAGAAAGCTCGTTATTTCAAATGGAATCGTGAAAATAAAATTACAAGCAAAAGCTGCTTCATAACTGATAATTTTATTCATCGTATAGACAAATGTAATGCAGATCGCAAGGTAGGCATGCTTATAGAGCCACCTGCAATTAACCCTTCCATATATTCCTTTTGCAAAGAGCACTATAAAAAATTTGATTACATACTAACATTTGACAGGGAACTACTCGAGATGGGCAAAAACTTTTTATTTTTCCCGTTCGGGGTTTGCTGGATCAAGAACTTTACAAAACCTAAAAAGAATAAGATGTGCTCAATGATAGCATCTGACAAGCGTTTTACACCAGGCCATGACTTTAGACAGTTGGTTATTAAGCGCTTTGCAGATAAGGTTGATCATTACGGCAGAGGGTTTACCTACATAGAAGATAAAGAAGACGGCTTAAGAGATTATTATTTTTCTATTGTTATTGAAAACTCAAGAACAGATTATTATTTTTCTGAAAAAATAATCGATTGTTTTGCAAGTAGAACTGTTCCGATATATTGGGGTAGCAATGTGAGTTCTTTCTTTGACATGAACGGTATTATAACGTTTAATACCATTGATGATCTGGAGAAAATTATTAACAATTTGTCTGCTGATTATTACAAGACATTTGAGAAAGCTATGGAAAATAATTTCAATCTTATCTGTGAAAAGGATTACGAAATACCAGAAGATTGGATATATAAACATTATCCATTTTTAATTAATTGATGAAAAAATTTTGCTTGATACGCCAGCCCGCAGGTTTAGGTGATATTATTTCGTGCCAAAAAATAGCGTGCAAGATCATAGAGAAGTATAATTATCCGGTCATCTGGCCAGTTATAGAGCAATACAAGGACATAGGCAATTATATTAATACAGGTGTGTGGTTTCCGAGCGTAAATGATGATTTTCCTGGCAAGCATGTTTACCATGCAAGAAATGTAATTGATAATGATGAAATACTGTATCTACCTATACAGGATGCAGACGCTATCTTAAATGACTTGATTTTAAAATCAAAATATAAATTAGTAGGCCTCAATTACAGTGATTGGTACAAATATTTTAAATTTAATCGCAACACATCTAAAGAAAATTACCTGTATTATAATATCTTACAATTGACAGATGATACAAAGTATACCTTAGTGAGTAGAAAATATGGTTCACTACCAGAACAAAAAAACTGGGAAATAAAATTTCCTACAGATTTGCCTGTTGTTGAAATGAACATAATCAACGGATTTAATTTATTTGATTGGTGTAAAGTGATAGAAAATGCTTCAAAAATATACGCTATTGATTCAGCAATAAATTACTTTATTGAAGTGTTAGATCTTGCTGCTACTGATATAGAGATTACTACAAGAAGGCCCGGCTATTGGGGTCAAATAGATTATATTTTTAACAAACCATTTCGAAAGGTGGGCTGATGATAAAAATAAATGATGTCACTCTGTGTATTGCAGATACAAAGAACCCAGATAGAGCTATAAAAGTATTACTGCATTGTCAAAAAGAAATTATTTTTGGTGATGTTCGTTTATTTACAAATAGACTACCAGCAACAGCTGCAATTGAAGATTATCGCATGCGCAATGTTAAAATAACACCTATTGAAAATCTAGACTGGCAGAGCTACAGCAATTTTATCTTAAGAGATTTGCATCGTTTTCTTAAAACAAGCCACGTGCTTATATGCCAGACAGACGGTTTTATTTTAAACCCTAACCGCTGGCAAGCAGAATTCTTAAACTACGATTACATTGGAGCCAAATGGCGTAAAGAACATTTACAGGGATGCAACTGGATACATGAATCTGTTAAGCGCGAGGGCAATTTAAATACAGTTGGCAACGGTGGTTTTTCATTAAGATCTAAAAAATTACTTGTTGAAGCTGCAGAATGCCCGCATGCATGCGATGGTCCTGAAGATGCATATTTGTGTAATAACTATTACAAGTATTTTGTTAGCAAAGGAATAAAATTTGCTCCTGAGCATGTAGCAGATCTTTTTTCAAAAGAACAAAACGAAAGCCTGTCATACAACAAAGTATTTGGCTTTCATGGGAATCCACATTTATATGAAATGTTTATTGTTTAATCACCATCCAGATTATTTTTTTCATCTCTGGAAAGCATTTACCGCTCTAGATATAGAGGTGCATTGCGCAACAGAAGCATTAACAATAAAATGCGGTGCGCCTTACAGTTCTACAAAAAAAGATAACTTCTTTCAATTATCTGATGCGTTGTTTAAGCATACAGATTTATTTCCTGAATTAGCAAATTTAAAATTCTCTGATTCATTAGATGGCTATGATTTTTATTACACACACATGAGACCGTTAGCTGAAAAAATTCAATGCAAAAACTTGTTTTTTGGTGCTACTGTAGAGTGGGATTTAGATTTTAATAGAAAAGATGCCACCAAAGTCACTAGCTTAAAAAATAGATTTAAAGAATTAAACGCGCAATACCTTCAATACTATGTACCGGAATCTGAGCTTGTTGTTGACAAGCACTACTTAACTGTAATTGCTGCTAACTGGGGTAACATTTCTTTTATCAAAGATTTAATTAATTTACGCAACAACAGTGACATCCCTGTGATTATCTCAGGCAACAATGATGCCCCAGACAAGTTTGTACGCGATGTAACTATTTTACCTCAAACAGCTCTATTAGCTCATGAAAAATATTACGGAACTAATTGCAACAGTGTGTGCAAAGCGCTCGACAAAGGCATTCCAGTTTACACTACTAAATCTTCATATGAACGCTTAGGTTTTTCCGATTTACCTGAAGACCTGTTTTATTTTAAAGACGACATTTCGCTATTAGATGCTTACAAAGATGCTGTAAATTCACCAAGAAGCAGCTATATTCAAAGAATGTACAGGCACATGAGACCATTTAGCACAACTGTGGAATGTGCTAAAAACTTACTTAACTATTTACAATGAAAACGGCTCTAGTATTAGGTGCAGGCGGCTTTATTGGAAACCACCTGGTTACACACTTGAAGAATCGCGGTTATTGGGTTCGAGGTGCAGATGTGAAGTATCCTGAATACAATACTTCTGCTGCAGATCAGTTTATTTTGGGTGATTTGACCAAGCATGCAAATGCTAGTGTAGCGTTCTTTCCGCCAGTTTTTCCTAACGGTGAGCCGTTTGATGAAGTGTATCAACTGGCAGCTGACATGGGTGGAGCAGGATACATTTTCAGTGGCGACAATGATGCAAACGTCATGCACAACTCTGCATTAATAAATCTGCATGCTGCAGAGCTTGCAGTAAAAACAAGCGTCAAGAAAATTTTCTTTAGCAGTTCAGCATGCATGTACCCCGCTTACAATCAGACTGATCCAAGCAATCCCAAATGTGAAGAACAATCTGCATACCCTGCAGCTCCAGATAGTGAATACGGTTGGGAAAAATTATTCAGTGAAAGACTATATCTTGCATATGCACGCAATTACAAATTAAATGTGCGCATAGGAAGATTTCATAATGTGTTTGGTCCGCTAGGTGCTTACGACAATGGCAAAGAAAAAGCGCCTGCTGCAATATGTAGAAAGGTTGCCGAAGCAGCCAACAATGGTAAGATTGAAATTTGGGGTGATGGCAATCAAACAAGAAGCTTTTTGTATATTGAAGAATGTTTAGAGGCAGTCTCTAGGCTTATGGAATCTGAATTTAAAGAACCAGTTAATATTGGTTCTGAAGAAATGGTTAGTATCAATCAACTAGTGCAAATAGTGTCACAAATTGCCGGTAAAAAAGTAAGCGCAACGCACATTCATGGTCCACTTGGAGTGCGGGGGCGCACATCTGACAACAAGCTTATTAAAGAAAAATTAAACTGGGCTCCTTCAAAACCGTTGCGTCAAGGTTTAGAAAAAACCTATTCTTGGATAAAGCAACAAGTTGAAAACAAGAAATAATACGCTATATTGTTATTAATGAAATTAGATATTGACTATTCAAATGATGCTAGATGGGAAGTGTTTGATAGAGACCGCTCTGAGTTTACAGTGCCTAATATTTTTATTGATGTATTGATGAGATATGCAGGTAAAATAAAGCGATTGAAGAACATTAATCACGCTATTGAAACTGGCACATTCATGGGAAAAACTACAAGCTTTCTTGCAGCCCATTTTAATGTTGTGCATACAGTTGAACTAGTTGTTACAGAAGAAAAGAAAGAAAGTTATAACAACATAAGAAAACAATTTCCTAACATTGAATGGTACAAAGGGTCTTCTGATTTAGCTTTAGTGGATATTTTAAAGGCAAATCCTGACACCACATTTTTCTTTTTACTAGATGCTCATGATTGTCAGTTATCTCCACTCAAGGATGAGCTTGTTAATATTAAGACACACAGTAATAAAAAAGACCATGTCATTATTATTGATGACTGTGTAGACTTAGGTTCAGGTAACTGGCCTACTGAGCAAGAAATGCGCGATCTGTTGCTTGATATTAATCCAAAATATACAGTAGAGAATACTGGCATAGGCAGAGACATCTACATTGCATATTAACTGCAATACATTATAATAAAAACATGATACTGACAAATATTAAATGTTACGATGGCAAGTTACTCCATGACCGCTTTGCTTACAAATTTTTCAGAGAAAAAACTTTACCGATAGGTAATATCATTGCATTTCGCGCGCCGATGAAAGTTGAAGCAGAGGGCATGATAGACAGCGAAGATGTATTAAACAATGACTACATTTACAGTGATGATGCTATAAACTTCTTGTGGGAGATTCCACATTTAGATGCATTTGGTGCAGTTGCATGGCAAAGATTGTTTAACACACAACTAGCAAACAATTTAGCTACAAATTATTTGAAGGCACCTATTGATGTTGATGGTGATGATTTAATTGTGCACAAAGAGCATACCCAAGGCGGGGTTACGCAAACTAAAGGTAAATGCAGTGTGAGCATAACTTATACAAAGAACGGTGTTGCACTTGGTCATACTGGCATCAACATATTTGCTGGTAAGAAGGCACCTGCATTTGCATTTTCTACACAGTTAACTGATGAACAGGCTACATCATTCATGAATGAAACAATTCATATGTTTTATGCCATGAACGACGACATCTTCATTGCTACTTCTAAAGTTATAGCGTGACAATATTTGACTTTATTGCTCAGATTTTGTTTAAAACCAGATCTGCAAATCACATGACAGCAGATGATGAGGCAAGCTTTGTACCCTATATTTTTAATCGGTGGTGCAGCATGTACTCAGATAAAATATGCTTGCTTTGCAACAAGCTCGGTAAATATGCAAAAGCTTTTGATGCTAAGCGAGACATTGTATCCTTATACACAGCTGTACTGCCAAAAGTAGCTGTTAAAAAAATTACATACTTCAAGAGAAAAAAATCAGAACTAAATGACGCTGAAACAGATAAAGCAAATAATATAAAATTATTAGCAGCAGCACATGAAATTTCTATTAGAGAAGTTAAGGAATACTATAACCTGTTGAATAATTAAGTATTACATCTAAATCATTAAGTGAGCGCTAATATAGACTTATTGCCAGTACAAAAAAGCTTAATTGATCTTTCTGAATTACCAAAAAATTCTTTTAATTCAGTATTTTACGGTTACAACCTAAAATCGCTGCTAGATGATGTGTTGTTAGTGAAATTTTCGGATGAAACAGAAGATGGGTCGTCAATTATGCGAAATGGTATTGTTGTGCCTGTTAATGCAGATACCAGAGCATGGCGTATTGGAGAAGTAATTTTATGCGGCCCATCAGCTAAGTTTGTTAAAAAAGGTGATCATGTTTGCTTCCCCAACAATCTTGGTATACCGGTATCAAACATTGACATTGAAGGTTACGGCAACCTTAAAAAAGGAGTTTTTCTTAACGAGCAAAGAATATTTGGAATTTGCTCGTTAAGAAACGATAATGAAAGTGTCGCTAGCCACATTAAAAAATCTTCTACTAAACAACGTAGCTGAAATTAAATTTGTGCGTAGAAGGCCAAAATTAGGAGCGCCTCTTACAAGACGAATGCTATGCACAAATAACCTCCCGCTTTTAAACAGCCCGGAAGGTCGCCTGGCTCTTAATTATCGAAGAGCCATCTATTCACCCAAGTACAGCCCCACAGGGAAAAATCTTATCATAACATGGGACATTATAATGCAAGATTACAGATGCATAAACATGGTGGCGTGCAATTTAATAAATTTAATTCCTGCTGGCAAGCCGTTTTGGGAATTTTTTAATAAGCAGCTAGCCGGCATGTCATCTGAACAAAAAATGAGGTTTCAAAATACATGACGTCCAAAGAAAGCGTTGAAGAAATTTTTAGTAAATGTCTGCTATCAAACATTAAGATTTTTTCTGATTCTAAAGTCTTAAAGGAAGGCAAATTGCTTCTGTTTTGTGTGAAGGATTTCTTTTGCGTCTTTACGCTCGTAAATTCAAATTCTTTATCTAAACGTTTCATATTTGAATTACCGTACCCTTTTGATATTCAGAATGACAATGGAAAAATAACATTGGACTACACAGTCAAAACATTCTGTACATACAATAAAAACGTTGAAAAGTTGCTCACCAAAATTAAAACGCAAAAGACATCAAAATATTACAATAAAAAGTTGTACGTACAAATAGTTCCTGTATAATACATTAGTGCTAACACGCTACCTATCTCACTTTCCAAAAGACTACAATCCAAGCCCAAATCAAATCAAACTGATAAAGCAGGCTGAAACAGCATTTAACAACGGAAAGAAGTTTGTAATTTGCTGTGCGCCAACTGGAACTGGCAAAAGTTTTTTGAGCAAAACAATATCTGGCATTGGCAATCAAGCATCTAATCCATTCGTCAATCAAATATATACCGGTGCTGCTTTCGCGCGTGACAAATTTGGCAACTATGTTAATGAATCTAAAATATTGTCTGAACCCCCACATGGCACTTTTGTATTGACAATTACTAAATCTTTGCAAGATCAATATTCAAAACTGTTTCCAGAAACAGACATTTTAAAAGGCAAGTCAAATTACATCTGCAATCTTGATACAAATTTTGATGTAGAGACTGCACCATGCGTTTTTGTGCGAGATTTAAAATCCAAATGCTGCGCACAATCGCTGTGTTCTTATTACAACGCTGTTAACAAGGCACTAGTATCGCGGTTTGCTGCGCTCAATTACAAAATGTTCCTGTCATTGCCTGATCATGTAAAGAGAAAAAACTTTATTATATGTGATGAGGCATCTGAATTGGAAGATGAGCTTGTAAAGCATTTTTCAGCAGAAGTGAATTATATGCGTCTCAAGAAATACGGAATAGACTTTAAACCGCTTGTATCAAATAACAATGAACGTGCAAGAAACTGGGTTAACGCTTTGCGCATGGAAATAAGTGAAAAGGTTGAAGCTTTACAATTAAAGTTTAACAAAAAGAATACTTTATCGCAGCCTGATAGAATCAGGCATCTGCAATTAAAAAATTTATTTGGTTCATTATCTCGCATAGATCAATTATGGACAAGCTGTGATTATGTTATTGAAATTGATTCACAAAAGGCTAGCTTCACACCGTTGCGTGTCGATGGAATATCTCGCTACATTTTTGACCACGCTGATAATATACTGCTCATGTCTGCTACAATCATTGATCACAAACATTTTGCTCGAACTTTGGGTATTAAAGATTATGAGTATGTTGAAGTGGAAAGCGATTTTGATCCAAAAAAATCACCTATATATGTAACATCTAACAACAAATTAAACTATAAAAATTTAACAAACATTCTGCCTAAAGTTGCTGATCAAATTAAAACCATTGTATCGCATCATGCTAACGAAAAAGGAATCATACACACACATTCACAAGAAATAACTAACATATTGAAAGCTAAGCTGTGCAGTAACAAGAGATTTTTGTTTCGAGATGACATGGCAAAAAATGATGACATATTGAAGCGGCATTATGAAACTGATTTTCCTACCATACTTGTGTCGCCAAGCTTAGCATTCGGTATAGATTTAAAAGATGAATTAGCAAGATTTCAGATCATTGTTAAACTACCTTTCTCACCTCTATCAAACAAAAGAATCAAACAATTGTTTGATTTTGATAAAACATGGTATGAAAACAAGATGTTAAATTCGTTGGTTCAAGCATGCGGACGAGCCACTAGAAGCAAGCATGATTTCTCCAGTACATATATACTTGATGGAAACATAGTTAATACTTTAAAGAGAGTAAAAGATAAATTACCTAAATATTTTATTGACCGCCTTCAATAATAAATAATATAGTGAAGGCCCAGACATTTCACTTTGAAATAAAAGACTTAATCACTCAGTTTGTTGCCGCGTTTGATGACATAATAATCAGACGGTTCAATAAAGATCGAGTAGAGCAGCAAAAAATACATGTACGATACGTGTATGCGCCCAAGCAACGTGTTATGTATGACTTGGTTAACAAAGCTCAGAATTTAACAGTACCTGTAGTTTCTGTGAGCATAACTAGTGTGCGTAGAGATGAAACTCGAGTTTTTAACAAAGTAGGTGGCTTCTATTATCCGTCAGCTGGAGCAGATCGCACAATAGCTAACAAATCAAATTTCTTTAGAGCTCCTGTGCCTGTTAATGTAGAGGTGTCTGTATCCATATTAACTCGGTTTCAAAGTGACATGGATCAAATCATATCTAACTTTGTACCTTACAGCAACCCGTACATCATATTGTCCTGGACATTGCCAAGCAAACTGTTTGCAAGCGGGTTTTCCAAAAAATTTGAAATTCGTAGTGAAGTTCTTTGGAATGAAAATATAGCTTTATCTTATCCCACAGACATTGCAGCAACTGAAAAATATAGAATTGTAGCTGATACAGGTTTCACTATCAAAGGATGGTTGTTCCCATCAGAATCTACAAGCAAAGCTATAAGCAACATTTATTACATTGACACAACGTTTACTCCCATTTCATCTGTGTATGATTTACCTGGGGAAGGAGACAACTATGTAACAGACATTTTGGGCTTGTCTGGTTACCCGCAAATTACAAACATTGATGTAGATATTCGGGATTTATAAAATGAATTTGATAACTTTAAATGCGTCTGGGTCTGCATCCATCACTTTTGAGGGTTATCAATATGACACAGTAGAATATGTATTGCTTAGTTCTAGCAATTTAACTGATTATCCTGTTCTATGTAGTATCGATCTGTTTAAGCCAGATCATAGAGCGTTTGCTGCATTTTCTCCAGTTAGTGGCTATCCATGGAAACGTTTCAGAAGCTCAAACAAAAATTACTTGATTGTTGATTTGTTAAGAAATGAAATGTATGGTGAAAGAACATATGATGTAATAATTGGTAACAGAGCAGGCTATTCAAAATTATCAGACAAAAATTATTTTGTGTACACAGAGCCAGTTACATTTACATACAATTATATTCAAATACCTCAAAACATTTACAATTTCACAAACGATAACACCATCCATTATCTAATAGTAAGCACGTCTATTCAAAGCTTCAGCGCTAAAATAGAAGATAAAACCATTGCATTTACAAACTATTATGATGCAACTAATTTTGCCAATTGTTACATAACATTAACTGCAGCTGCAGGTCTTTCTGCAAACAAAACAACACTTTACATAACTCAAAATGCATCAATATCTGCAAACAGTAATCAGCTGTATACTTTATTTTATGCAAACACTGGCTCTATAATTTTAGGTGTCGCAAGAAGCGAATTTATTATACCTGCAATATCTTCTTACCCACCTGCAACATTAACCCCTACACCGACTAACACACCAACCAATACGCCTACCACATCAGTAACACCAACGCAGTCAGTTACACAATCTGTAACACCTACTGTAACAAACACAGTTTCTGTCACACGCACACCAACTGAAACAGCAACAAATACACCGACTTGTACGCCTACTGAAACGGCAACTGCAACACCTACCCTTACTCAAACTGTCACCAATACATTTACTAATACTCAAACAAATTCACCCACATCTACAAACACCCCTACTAATACACCAACAAGCACATGCACTGTGACTGCAACAGTTACACCTACTTTGACACAAACGGTTACACCAACACAATCTGTGACTTCAACGGCAACACCTACTGTTACACCAACCAACACACCTACAAATACACCTACTAATACATCAACGATAACTGCAACAGTTACACCTACTTTGACACAAACTGTCACATGCACTGTTTCAATATCACCTACAACAACAGTTTCTGTAACTCCTACAAACACAAACACTAACACACCCACACAAACTCAAACAGTTACAGCTACAGTAACTTCTACATTGACTCAAACTGTCACTAACACTGTGACTGTTTCGCCGACCACAACGCCATCTTCTACTAACACCTGTACACCGACTAACACACCCACACAAACTCAAACAGTTACAGCTACAGTAACCCCTACATTGACTCAAACTGTCACATCTACAACTTCTGTGACACCCACACCTACACAAACTTTGACTAATACTAACACGCCTACAAACACTGCTACTAGCGCTGCAACATTTACACCAACTCCTACAAATTCTTTAACATCAACACCTACAACTACAAATACTCTCACACCTACACCTACTCCTACAGTGACTAGCACCCCAAC
>OGWH01000028.1_pt1 | contig 19474 bp, 26 predicted proteins | sample 1575971 | NCBI WGS metagenome assembly OGWH01 (sample SAMN07581554, study PRJEB24739) | freshwater metagenome
TTGTAAATATAATGTGATAATATAGCCAGCATTAAGACTGGTACTTCAAAAGGGGACTTCGGTCCCCTTTTTTTATTGTATTTTTTATATATAATATATTAAAGTTATTAACCTAGTGTAAGATGCTGCAAGAATTACTAAGTGTATTGTTAAGATCTGATGGTGTTATTAATGGAAAAAGATCTAATGAAGATTGGTTAAGATCGAATGGGTACGGTAACCTGGTTAGTTGGTTTAATGAAGAGACGAAAAAATTGACTAATTATAATTTTAGAGATAGAGTAACTCTTCTAGTAGCTGGGCATAGAACGCCTCCTTTATGTCAAGAATGTAATTTCCCTGTTAGAGTAGATCAGAAGAACATTCATACTTTTTGTTCTCAGGTATGTAAGAATAAATCTTCACTTGTAAAAGATAAGACAAAAAGCACGATACTGTCTAGGTATGGTGGTCATCATTATATGAAGCACCCGGAAGTATTAGAAAAATATAAAAAGTCCGCCTTGATTAGGTATGGTGTAGAGGACCCCCGTCATACCGAAGAAGCCGCTTTAAAAAGAAAAAATACTAATTTACTTCGCTACGGTTTTTCCAACCCAATGAAGAGCGATGTAGTAAGAAATAAAGCTAAAGAGACTACCAGAATAAAAAAACTTGATGAGGAGTACATAAGAAGTATTAAAGAAAAGACAAAACTAACCTGTCAGAAAAAATACGGCGTCGATCATAATTTTCAAATCAACCTTAACAAAGAAGCACTGGTTAAGTTAGAAGATAGAGATTGGCTCTTACAACAATATAATTTTCTTAATAGACCTTCAACAGATATAGCTGATGAGATTAATTGCTACTACGGTACTGTTTTAAATTATTTAAGAAAGTATGGATGTGATATTAAAAAGTCTAGAAATACATCTAAATTTGAACAAATAATTATTAATTTTTTAAATAGTATAGGTATCAGTAATATACAGCAAAGTAATCGAAAGATACTTCAGGGACAAGAAATAGATATTTTTCTTCCAGAACATAATTTCGGAATTGAAGTTGATGGGGTATACTGGCATCAAGATACGGAAATAATCTACCATCAAAATAAGACATTAAGAGCCAAAGAAAAAGGTGTTGAACTTATCCATATTACCGATCTTGATTTAATTGATACAGAGAGACGGGATAAGATCTTTATGCTTTTAAAAAATAGACTCCTACCTAAAAATACAGTTTATGGAAGAAATACCACTGTTAAAGAAACTACTACGCAACAAGCAAAAGAGTTTTTAGAAAAATATCATATACAGGGGTACTGTAAGGCTAAGGTAAAAATAGGGCTGTACAGTGAAAATAAATTAGTAATGATTGCCACATTTGATAAGCCTAGATTTTCAAAAGACGGAGATTGGGAATTAATTAGACTTTGTTCTGCCCCGGGGACACAGGTTGTAGGTGGGGTTAGTAAAATTATTTCTTACTTTAGAGAACGTCATTCAGGTCCAATAGTAAGTTACGTCGATCTTCAATATTTTAGCGGTAAAGGGTTTTTAAATGCAGGGTGGAAATTTGTTAGAACTACCCCACCTGGATATTATTGGGTTAATAAAACCGAAATACTATCTCGCTATCAAACTCAAAAAAGTAAGTTAAAGGTTAGATTCCCAGAAATATATACCCCATCCAAAACAGAAGCAGAAATAATGCATCAAGCAGGTTATATGAAATATAATACCTGTGGAAATTTGGTGCTAGTTTTAGACTGATAAGGGGACTTCGGTCCCCTTTTTTTTGTATAAATAATACTATGGCATATACAGCAAATCTCTCAACTTTACTTCTTGATGTTACCAACGGCGCACCTGCCGTATATAACTATCTAAGACCCAACGCATTTAGGTTTACGATCAAAGATCTTCCTAATGTCGCTTACACCTGTCAATCGGCAAATCTTCCAGCGCTTGCGCTAGGAGTAGCCACACAACCCACCCCTTTCATTGATATTCCCAGAATCGGGGATAAAAATTCTTTTGGTGAATTCACCATTCGGTTTCTTATAGCCGAAGACATGTCCAATTATTTAGAATTATTTGAATGGCTTATTGCACTTGGCTTTCCAAACGATTATACTCAGTATAAAGGTTTTGTTGGTGAAAGATTGAACCGGTTTCCTTTCTATAAAAATTCTAGAGGAGAAACTGATTCTCTGGCATACTCTGACGGTACTTTGACCATTTTAGATAGCAATAATGTACCAAAAACTAATATAATCTTAAAAGATTTATTTCCTGTCTCAGTAGAGGCATTAGACTTTGATGTTACATCATCGGCGGTAGAATATTTTGTAGGAATCGCTTCATTCAAATATTTGTCATTTGATATTGAAGTATTGTAATAACCTTTTTGGAGATAGTATGAGTACTAGACAATTGCAAGTCAGCTTGGATGAACTACGTAAAAATAAGTTTTTTGTTGCTACCCCATGCTATGGGGGGCAACTTATGGAGCCTTATTTTCGTTCAGTAATTAAGTTAATGACGTTTTTTAATCAACATAAAATTCCCTTGGCGTTTGGAACTATAGCAAACGAGTCATTAGTGACGCGCGCTCGCAATGTGTTACTTGCATATTTCCTAAATTCTGATTATACTCATCTACTTTTTATTGATGCAGATATCGAATTTCAGGTTGAAGATGTTTTAAAGCTCAGTGTTCATGATAAGGACGTTATTGTAGGTGCTTACCCTAAGAAAGGTGTTGCTTGGGACCGTATTCGCGCGAATGCCCGCTCCATCCCGCTAGATAAACCATTAACTGATAAAGAAATTGCTGCTTTTGGTTCAGACTATGCTATTAATTTTAAATTTATTGATCGCAATACTAAAACAATAGCAGTTGAAAATGGATTGATAAAATTACATGACGCTGGTACTGGTTTTATGATGATCAAGCGCGAAGCTATTCTTAAACTAGTAAAAACTTACCCTGAACTGAAATATAATAACGATGTAAATATTAACAACGAGCAAATCAACGAGCATTTTTATGCTCTGTTTGATACTATGATTGACCCTATCGATAGACGTTATTTGTCTGAAGACTATACATTTTGTAGACGCTGGCAAGCCTTGGGGGGCGATATATGGCTGGATCCTTCCATCTCCTTAAATCATTACGGTCATTTCTGCTTTCAGGGTAATCCTAACGCTATTATTAGCTGGGGCGATCCAATTCAATCCCAACCTGAAGATAATCAAAAAAAAGAAATAAAAACTTTAGATCTACCCGATGAGGTCGAACAGATTAGTTAATTTTTTTTATATATTATGAAGTTGTCAGATATTCGTAGTGAATGGACAAAGGATTCTGTTATCGATGAGCTTAATCTAGGAAAAGAATCCTTGCGTGTACCGACACTGCATGCAAAATATCTTAACCTACTTTCAGGTATAAAACTACAGCTTCGTAAAGCAGAGTCAGACTATTTAAATACCCGAAGATTAAAATATCGCTATTACCGAGGGGAAATGACCAAGGAAGAGCTAAGTGTTCTGGAATGGCAGCAGTTTCAGGGTAATAAGCCTTTAAAAAATGAGATGGATGAATTTCTTGAATGCGATAAAGATTTAATCGAGCTACAAGATAAAGCTGAATATTTTAGAATCACTATCTACACACTGGAGCAAATTCTGCGTTCTTTAAATTCAAGAACCTGGGATATAAAAACCGCCGTTGAATACATGAGATTTACTAATGGTATGATGTAACGATGGGTGAAGTAATAAAGATAAAAAAGAAAAACGAGGTGCATCTATATCTGGATGCTGCTCCATCGATTCTACAAGAAATTTCCGATCACTTTACCTTTGAAGTACCTGGCGCAAAATTTCATCCTCTATATCGTAATAAGGTTTGGGATGGTAAGTTGAGATTACTATCATTAACCTCTAGAGAATTATATGTAGGATTATTGAGTTATTTGGAGCATTTTTGCGAGGTAAATAACTATACTATTGACTATGAACAATACTTTCAACATGCAGATGCAGTTACCCCCGAGCTGGTCAAACAGTTTGTGGAAGAACTTAACATATCATTGCCCGGTGGCGCTTCCATCAGAGACTATCAACTTGATGCAATATACCAGGCTATTACCGATGCAAGAAAATTACTTTTATCGCCAACCGGGTCTGGTAAATCACTTATCATATACTGCTTACTTCGTTGGAATGAAAGGTTTGGACGCAAACAACTTATTCTGGTGCCAAACACCTCTCTTGTTGCGCAAATGTATTCCGATTTCCAATCTTACTCTACGAATAATGGATGGCAGGCCTCATACAATTGCTCTCAAGTATACTCAGGGCATGCAAAAGATAACCTCCTTCCAATCGTAATATCTACCTGGCAGTCGGTCTACGATCTCCCTAAAAAGTTCTTTGAACCCTTTGAATGTATTTACGGAGATGAAGCTCACACCTTCAAGGCAAAGTCTCTAACCGGAATAATGCATAAGTTGATAAAAGCACCTTATCGAATAGGAACTACTGGTACACTGGATGGTACGAAGACACATCGCCTGGTGCTGGAGGGGTTGTTTGGTCCTGTTTATAAGGTAACCTCAACCCGCCAGTTAATGGATAATGAGCAACTAGCCGAATTAAAAATCTTTGGAATTATCTTACAATATACCGATGATATTAAGAAAGCTAATAAGGAATTAAAGTACCCCGAAGAAATGGATTTCTTATGCGGCTATGAACCAAGAAATAAATTCATACGCAATCTAACTCTTAAACAAAATGGTAACACTCTGGTACTTTTTCAATTTGTAGAAAAACATGGTAAGATTCTTTATGATATGATCTTGCAAAAAGTTGAAGAGGGAAGGCAGGTGTTTTTTGTTTATGGTGGTACAGATACTGAACAAAGAGAACAGGTAAGAAAAATAACCGAAAAAGAATCAAATGCAATTATAGTAGCTTCTTATGGCACGTTCGCCCAGGGCATAAATATTAGAAATCTGCACAGTATTATTTTTGCCTCTCCTTCTAAATCTAGAATTCGAAATCTACAATCTATTGGTCGTGGTCTTCGTCTGGGTGATGATAAAACACATTGTAATCTATATGATATTGGAGATGATATGATGTGGAGGACCAGAAAAAATTATACGCTGCTGCATATGATTGAAAGAATTAAGATTTATAATGACGAGAATTTCGATTATAAACTTTTTAAGGTACAACTCTAATGCATTGTAAGTTTCTTAAGCTAACTAACGGTGAAGATTTAATTGTACAAACTGACGATGCTTGCGATACATTCAATGGCAAAGAATTTATAAGTGTAATAGATCCCGTACTAATTGCCTCGATGAGAATACCCCGAGGAACAATGATTATAGAAACTTACATCATGCAGCCTTGGATTAAGATGGCCAAATCAGACGTCGTTCAAATTCCTACTAAAAATATTGTAGTTGCTGTCAATGTTCATGAGATGGCTGAAAAACAATATCTGGAATATGTGGAAGAGACTAACTGTAACAAACTACTAGAAAACAATACTAACCTATCAGATAGAGAGGAAGATTCCGAAGAAATTATTTCTGAAGAATTAAATTTTTCAGGCGATGAATCGGAAGAAAATGATAATGACATCCCAAACAGAACTAGATTTGGAAGAACCATCCATTAATTTAAAATCTTCACATTATGTAGATAATAAGAAGTTTTTAGAGGCGTTGGTAGAATATAGACAGCAAATTGTTACTGCCCAACAAAATGGTCAGGAAAAACCCATTGTAAGTAGATATCTGGGTGAATGCTTTATCAAAATAGCCACACATCTTTCTTATAAAGCAAACTTTATAAATTATACTTTTAAAGATGATATGATCTCCGATGGAATTGAAAACTGTCTTACAGCTGTAGAAAAGTTCGATCCTTCCAAGTCAACCAATCCATTTGCATACTATACTCAGATTATTTACTTTGCATTTGTTAGGCGAATACAAAAGGAAAAGAAACAACAAGCAACTAAGTATCGATTACTAGAAAATATCGATATTGATCAACTTGTTGCTCATGCCGAAGATAATGAGGATATGATTAATCACCTGTTAGATATGGTCCGTAAACAAGCCGACACAGTTGATGCTTCACGACGAACGGCAGGAAGACCCAAGAAAAAATCCAAAACACTTGATTCTTAAGAGAATATCGATATAATAGCATTTGTATGCAGCTGTCCTTCCAGCTAATAACTAGGAGTTACGATTTATGAGTAGGATTAAAGTTTCGGAATTATTTTATAGTATACAGGGCGAAGGCCGGTATATGGGTGTTCCAAGCGTGTTTCTTCGAACATTTGGCTGCAATTTTACATGCGCGGGATTTGGAATGCCTCCTGGCAAAAAATCAGATGAATATCTCAAAATTAATCCAGCAGATTACAACCAGTATAAAGATCTCCCTCTCGTTTCTACTGGATGCGACTCTTATGCTTCTTGGGATCCTCGCTTTAAGCATCTTAGCCCTTTGGTCTATGTTAGTGACCTGGCCAACTCGATTATTAATCTTCTTCCGAACCAGAGGTGGGAAGACGAACATCTGGTAATTACCGGAGGAGAACCTCTACTTGGATGGCAGCGAGCATACCCCGAACTTCTGGATCAACCAGAAATGAATAGTCTGAAAGAAATTACTTTTGAGACTAATGGCACAAAAAAGCTAACAGAAGATTTCAAGCATTATCTTTTTAACTGGCGAGAAAAATGGGGTCTTGAAACCCCCAGGCGTGAAATTACATTTTCAGTTTCTCCTAAGCTATCTGTTTCCGGAGAAAAATGGGAAGAAGCTATTTTACCTGAAGTAGTTTCTGAATATCAAGATGTAGGTTATACTTATCTCAAATTTGTGGTTGCAACACAAGAAGATGCTAATGAAGCCGAGCAGGCAGTAAACGAATATCGTAAGGCTGGTTTTAGGGGCTCGGTATATCTAATGCCGGTAGGTGGTGTTGAATCCGTTTATTATCTGAATAATCGCAAGGTGGCTGAGATGGCAATGAAAAAGGGTTGGCGCTATAGTGATAGATTGCAAGTGGTCTTATTTAAAAATAACTGGGGAACTTAATGCTACAAAAACATAAATGTGATACCGATCTAGGCTATAAAGTAGAAGAGTATCTAAAATCTAAGGGTGTTCATACCCCTACTCTTATAGAACCCCTTCTTATAAGAGAGGAGTTGAAGATCAATAAGATTGAAAAGCTTTTTGCTTCCATCATGGAAACTCTGGGTCTAGATCTGGCTGATGATTCGTTAATGGATACTCCCAAGCGAGTTGCCAAGATGTATGTAAATGAAATTTTCTGGGGATTAAAACCCGAAAACTTTCCTAAGTGTACAGTTATTGAAAATAAGATGGGATATGATGAGATGGTGGTGGAGAAGGACATTACTCTAATGTCTAACTGTGAACATCATTTTGTTACCATTGATGGCAAGGCACATATTGCTTATATTCCTAAAGATAAAGTTTTGGGTCTATCCAAGCTTAATCGAATTGTAGAGTATTTTGCACGTCGTCCACAGGTACAAGAACGGATTGCCGAGCAGGTATATCACGCTTTGGTTTATATTCTGGGTACAGAAGATGTGGCCGTTGTTATTGAGGGCGTTCATTATTGTGTGCGTTCGCGCGGTGTGGAAGATTATTCCTCTCACACCGTTACTGCCAAGCTGGGCGGTTGTTTTAAAAATGAACCTGACTGTCGTGCGGAGTTCATGTCACTAATTAGAAAATAATGGTTTGGTATCCTAACTCTCAGGGTCGTCATGGTTTAAATGGAGCGAAAGGCGACCTGGGAGAGCAAATAGTTGAAGAGTATTGTTTAAAAAATAATATTGAATTTGAACCTAAAAAAGACTTCCACAGCCAGGTTGTTCTGAAAATTGATTACATTATTGAGGGTGTTCCTATAGATGTGAAGTCGAATTATTATAAAGGCAATCTGGCTGTGGAGCTTTTTCTCAAAAAAAATAAAATAGGATGGCTATACGAAACATCTGCAAAGCAAATCTATGGAGTAGATGTTGATTCTAAGTCAATATTTCGTTATAATATTGATGATATGATTGATTATGTCTCACAGAATAAGCATCTAGTAAAATCTAATAAATTTGGTGATTATATTATGTGGATACCCGTAGAAAACAAAATTATTGAGCGCCTACAATGACCTAAACCTGTAAACCTGTATTTTTATAAATAGATGTACTAAGGCATAGAAAGGTACGTATGATTTATAAAAAAGATTACTTTGGTTTTGTGTATATTTGGTATGATTCTAAGAGAAAAAAATATTTGATAGGTTCACATCACGGGCCTATAGATGATACCTATATTACATCAACCGGTGGTATCTATTTTAAACGAGCTTATAAAAAAAGACCTGAAACATTTAAACGAAGAATTCTAGAATATAATCGAGTTATCGATAATTTTCGCTACACCCAGCAGCTAGAACAAAAATGGTTAGATATAAGACCTAATATTTCATTAAACGAAAAATATTACAATCAAAAACAGTGGGCATCAGGGGGAATAGATAAATCCGTTAAGCGAACCAAACCTAATAGCTGGAGAAAATGGAAGTCTGAATACAATAAACAACAAGTTATTAACGGTATTCATAACTTCAATAGTACTAACTGTTCGGAATGGGCCTTAAAGCGCGTTAAGGAAGGAACCCATCACTTCTTACAAAGTAATTTTAACAAAAAACCGTTTATTTTATATAAAAATAAAGAAAAAATAGGTGAATTTGCGTCAAAAGTTGACGTCGTTAAGCAAGGATGGCCAGCTCATCTAATTGATAAGTTGAGAAAAAACGGTAGCTATACTATAATACGTGGTAGCTACAATAAAGATCTTTATAAACCCGGAGATTACTTTGAGTATGAAAATCAGTCATGAAAGCCCGTTAAGCCTATTGGAACAATCATGGAATTATAATGATTATGGATATTGTCTGGTACATTTACTAGAAGAGATACCTGAGTATTATGAATTTTTTAAACAATCAGTTGCCGAAGGAAGACATGTGCTTCTTGATAACTCTATTTTTGAGCTGGGTGTTTCTTTCGACCCCGATCGGTACGCTCACTGGATTAACGTGCTGACGCCAACTGAATACATTATCCCTGATGTTCTAGAAGATACTCTAGGTACTATGGATAGTGGGCTTGATTTTGTAGAAAAGTATCCTAATTTACCCGGTAAAAAAATTGGTGTGGTTCAGGGGAAGACCTATGAAGAGCTGGTAATGTGTTACCAGTATATGGATAAAACTTTAGAAGTTGATAAAATTGCAATCTCATTTGATTATTCCTATTATACAAAGTTGGTACCTCACCCCAACAAATGGATGTCATTTGCTCTGGGACGAGCACAAACCCTAATCAATATGATGAAAGATGGTATTATTAATAAAGATAAACCTCATCATCTTCTTGGTTGCGCGCTACCCATTGAATTTTTCTTTTATCGTGAGGGGTTTGAATGGATTGAGACAATAGACACATCATCACCCATTGTCCATGGGCTTCTTGATATTGTATATGAGCCGGGTGGTCTTGTAAATAAACAAACTATTAAGTTAATCGATCTTATTCACTCTATACCTTCTGACGAGCAGGTAGATAAAATAAATTGGAATATATCGGTTTTTAGATCCTATTGTAGAGGAATGACTAAATGAAATGGGTTGCATTTTTTAGTCAAACTGGTTCCGAAATAGTAAATCTGAGTAGGAGTTTGAAACGTAAACCAAACCTACTAGTTACGAATAGCTTTGAAGAGAAGATCGAGTTTCATCCAGGCATAAGAGAATTAAAAGTAACTATTCAATCGGCTCGTCATGATATTTTAATGGATTATTTTAGACGACAAACTATTCTAAGTCCTGCCGATACACTTATAACATTGCATGGCTATCTTCGAATTATACCCCCTGATGTTTGCAAGAAGTATAACATTTTAAATGGGCATCCTGGATTAATTACTTTATATTCAGAACTTAGAGGAAAGGACCCCCAAATTAAGGCCTGGGAAGGTAATTATCCTAAAATTGGATCGGTAGTACATAAAGCAACAGCCGAGGTAGATGAAGGACCGATACTTAGTTCAATTGAATATACTAATGAATGCAAATCGCTGGACGAAATGTATGGCAAATTGAGGCGAAGTTCATTAGAATCTTGGTTGAAAGTACTAGAAAATGAGAAGGAATTAGGATGCATATTGGAATAAGCGGGTCGCAAAGTGTAGGCAAGACTACTTTACTTAATGCTCTACGTAGTGAAAAATTCTTTAAAGATTATACAATATGCGATGAGGTAACTCGCAGAGTTAAATCCTACGGTATTCCTATTAATGAAAATGGTACAAGCATTACCCAGCGTCTTATTATGAATGAGCATATCGTTAATATCTTTATGAACAAGCAGATGTTAACTGATAGAACAGCTCTTGATGGTCTGGTATATACTCTTTATCTACATAAAAAAGGTAATATTGATCCAAAAACTCTGCTCTACGTAGATAATGTTTTTAAGAAATTAATTACCAAGTATGATCACATTTTTTATATTGAACCTGAATTTGAAATTGAGGATGATGGAGAGAGAAGTACTGATAAAAACTTCAGAGATGAAATTGTAGAGTATTTTGAATCAGTAATTTCTAAAAATAAAATTAATGTGACACGTGTAAGAGGTTCTGTTCGTAATAGAGTAGATACTGTACTAGGAATTTTGGAAGGAAGATAATGGCAAAGATACAAGATCTTGATACTCTTTTTAAGGAAGAAGAGCTAAATCGTTTAGTCGGAGTACATCTTGGTAAGGCCGGAGATGGTACTGCGGTTAAACCTTATGTAACACCTACCAAGGTCGATCCAACGCTTCTGGTTGCTGTACCCAGGCACCTTAATAGAACAGTTTATCAAATAGATGAAAAGAAACTACCATTTGTAGGTATTGATGCGTGGAATGCTTACGAATTTTCAACACTGTTAAAAAATGGTTTTCCGGTTTCTGGCTGGCTAAAGTTTACTTACCCCTGTGATACACCTAATATTGTTGAGTCCAAGTCGGTAAAGCTTTATTTAAATTCGTATAATATGGCACAACTTATCGAGTCAAAAGATGATATTTGGATGATTGAAGAAAAAATTATAAGAGATCTTTCTAACGCAGTAGGAGGTGAGGTAGAAGTATTTCTGCGATGGGGTGATATTGATACTATAAAACCTATTATTGGTGATTTTATCTCTTTAGAACACTATTGTGATGTAGAAAAAATCATTTTTATTGATTATAATGAACATGCAAGTATTCTAGAACCTGTACCTTCCTTTGATAGATATGAACGATGGCGCTCGTATTCATTGCGGTCGAATTGTCGAGTAACCAATCAACCCGATTTTGGAGATGTTTATATTCACATTAAGGGTGATCGAACCGTTACACCGGAATCTTTGTTGAAATATATTATTAGTATGCGTAAAGAAAACCATTTTCACGAAGAAATTGCAGAATGTATATATACGAGACTACACGATCTTCTAGTTCCAGAAGAACTATTTGTGGCTTGCCTGTATACCAGAAGGGGTGGTATAGATATTAATCCAGTACGGGCATCTGATGCAACTGTACTCTGGAAGTATGGTGCTATTTGTGATGTTACAAATCACTGCACTAAGACTTCAAGACAATAAAGGAATTAAGCATGCAGAGTTTGGAAGCATTATCCCTACTACCTGACGCTAAAGGATGTTTAGTAATTCTTTCTGGTGGTATGGATTCAACTATTGCTATGAGGTTAGCAGTGGAAAAATATGGTAAGGGTAACGTCTCAGCTCTTACATTTTACTATGGCCAGAAGCAAAAACGTGAAATAGAAATGGCAAGAATTACAACTAATATGCTGGGTGTAAAGCATAAGGTAGTAGATGCTTCTTTCCTGGGTGAAATCTCTAAAGGGTTCTCTGCTAATGTAGATGAAAATATTGCTATGCCTACTATTAAGGATGTGCTTGGAGATGCGACCCCTAAAACGTATGTGCCTAATCGTAATATGATTCTAATGTCTATTGCAGCTGCTTTTGCTGAGACGCAAAATGTAGATACAGTCTTTTGCGGCTTGCAGGTGCATGATGAATATTCTTATTGGGATACAACTGCTAGATTTGTTGAAAAAATGAATAGTGTAATGAGTGAAAATCGTAAGATTAAAATAAAACTTGTTGCTCCTTTTAGCAGTCTTAGCAAATATCAAGAAATAAAAATTCTTGAAGAACTTGATAGTAATATCGACCTATTGCTGTTTACGCTAACATGCTATAATCCTAACGAACTTGGAGAGTCTTGTGGTAAATGCCCTTCTTGTTCTGAACGCATAGCTAATTTTGCCAAAGCTGGAATAAAAGACCCTGTACCATACTCCTTAACATTGGATTGGAATAATCTAATCGAAAAAATGAAGGTATGAAATGTGTGCTATTTCTTGCTCATTTAAAAAATCTAAACTACTAGAACTCTATAAACTAAATGCATATAGAGGTGAGATGAGTCATTCCCTTACCTCTTTTGAATTCGATAATAATAGATCTAGAATGGGTATACTACGCCCGGGCGTTCTATTTCAAAACCTAGGCCCCTTGAATGAACGAGTTGTCGATGTTGTTCTTGAAAAAGACGATAAATTTCTTATAGCTCATTCTCAAGCCCCGACAACCGAAACAAACAACATTCACCCAGCAGTATATGGTGATGCATTACTATGGCATAATGGTATTATTAAGCAGAAGACACTCTCACCAGGTACCTGGGATACACAATGGCTTTTGGAACAAATTTTAAATTACGGGTGGTCTGCATTATCCAGAGTTGATGGAACATTTGCCTGCATAATGTATAATGCAGGTGAACTATATGTTTTTAGAAATGAAATATCCCCCCTTTACTATGATCAGGATTTAAACTTCTCATCAACAAAATTTGAAAGCTCAAGTCCATTACCTCCTAATATCGTTCACAGATTAATTTTAAATCGTAAAACATTTATTGCTGAGGCTTATTTCGAAACCTTTGAAAACCCTTACTTTATACCTGAAATAACATGAAACTAACCTCGAGTTTTAAAATTTGGAAGCAAACAAAAAGAACTGCAGCTACTATTATTGATCCTCATAAGCGGGGTGAATATAAACGTTCAATGATTCAAGCTCAACTAGCCGCTGAAGAAGCCAAACGACAACCATTAAGTAAAAAGGATAAAGAATGAAAATGTACCCCGAAGCCGCCATGAAGCACATCATGGGGTCTAATAGTAGAAGCACCCTTACTAATGTTAAAAAAGAAGACATACAGCCAAATGCCATTGATCTAAGACTCGGAAAAGTATTTAAAATTTTACCTAATATATTTGAGATTTCAAATGATCATAAAAAACATAGAGGCTCTGAAGAACTCATACCAGACTCAGAAGGCTATTTTACGCTACACCCGGGGCATTATGAGGTCGTTATGGAGAACATCATCCATGTTGGCTCGGGTGAAGCTGGTTGGGTCATTACTCGGAGCACTCTTAATCGCAATGGTTGTTTTATTACTTCAGGTCTTTATGATAGTATGTATCATGGGGCTATGGCCGGTGTTCTTCATGTTACGGTTGATACGGCTAGGATTAAACAGGGGACGAGAATAGGACAATATCTTTCCTTTGATGCTGAGATGCTACATGGCTATGATGGAGATTATGGTATTGGGAAAGCTCACGACACAAGATATGGTATCTGATAAAATTATTGGTGTAACTGGATCTAGCGGTTTTATTGGGGGAGCAGTATGTATAGGATTAAAAAGAAAAGGATTTAATGTTGTAGCTTTGGATCTGGTAAAGCGGCGCTATCTTATTCCTCACATCGATAAATTTTTTCTTCAGGATTTCAATCAAATACCTTTGCGAGACTCTCTCTCCTGGTTTGATTGTGATGCTATAGTACATTGTGCTGGTACCTCGTTAGTAGGACCTAGTATATGTAACCCAATAAATTATTACAATAATAATGTTGCAAAAACTATAAATTTGTTAGACTGGTGTGTAAGGTATAAGAAACATTTTATTTTTAGTTCTTCTGCATCAGTTTATAAGTCCAGCAATATTCCATTAAAAGAAGAAGACCAGCTGGCGCCTCTCTCACCTTATGCAAGAAGTAAATTAATGGTAGAGACAGTGGTAAGTGATTTTGTTGCCTCCCATGGTCTAAAGGCAACTATTTTCAGATACTTTAATGCATGTGGATCTTTTGGTGATTTACATGGGCAGATGCCGGGGTCATCACATATATTTCCAAGATTGTTTGAAGATAAAGAATTTACCTTATTTGGAGAGGACTTTGCAACCCCAGATGGAACATGTATTAGAGACTATGTACATGTTATTGATATTGTTAACGCTCATATCAAAGCCATTGAAAATTCAGTCTATGGTATATATAATCTAGGTAGCGGGACAGGTTATTCTAATCGGCAAATAATAAATGCCATGGGAGTTAAGACCTGGAAAAAAGGCGCACGCCGTATTGGAGATTCCGATTGCTTGATTGCAGATAATAGTTTAGCAAAAAGCGAACTAGGGTGGTCACCAACTTTAACACTGGAAAATATAATTGAAGATCTTAAACTTTGGTATGGATCTAAAACTTATAGCGGTCTTCTGGCTCACCCCGCTCTATAAATTCTGCTGCCTATGACTAATTACATAGGAGATAAAATGCAACCGATAACATATAGATTTACTTCAACCAAAGAATATATAGACGAATTTCCCTGTGCTTATAGACAATGGAGAGCCGATAGTCATTGTAATAAAATTCATGGATATTCTTTTTCTATGAAATTTTTCTTTGGAACGAATAATTTGGATGTTCGTAATTGGGTAGCTGATTATGGTGGTCTTAGGGAGCTTAAAGAAATTTTAAAAGCTCAATATGATCATGCACTTCTAGTCGCAGAAGACGACCCTGAGCTAGAGACATTTAAACTCTTACAAGAAAAGAAAATGGCTAAGCTTACGGTTTTACCTAAGCTTGGGTGCGAGGGTTTGGCCGATCAATTATATAAATTTGTAAACGGAATTTTTATTCCAGATTACTGGGGTACTGGTGAGGCTCAACGGCTTTGGTGTTATAGAGTAGAGGTTCGGGAAACTCAATCTAATATGGCATTTAGAGAGGGGCATAGAGAATGGAATGAGGATTTATTTGCATGAGTAAGGTTTGTTTACTCGGTGATGCCCATTTTGGAGTCCGATCGGATTCAAGAGCATTTATAGATTTTTTTCGAAAATTTTATGAAGAGGTATTCTTTCCATACCTTGTTAAAAACAACATTGAAGAGATCTATCAGCTAGGAGATTTATTTGATCGAAGAAAATATATTAATTTTCTCTCTCTTGCTGAATGCAGAGATTATTTCTTTGACAAGATAAAACAACATGGTATGCGTCTGCATGTGCTGATTGGAAATCATGATATTTTCTGGCGTGAATCTTTATCCATTAACTCTCCTAATCTTTTACTTAATGACTACGAAAATATTACTTTATATCAAGAACCAACAACAATAAAAATAGATAACCTGGATGTAGATGTGGTTCCATGGATATGCAAAGAGAATGAAGAGGCGGTATTTTCATTTCTTAAACAATCTAGGTCAAGTATTTGCTTAGGTCACTTTGAAATTTCTGGATTTCAAATGTACAAGGGAGTAGAAAGCCACGATGGTATGTCCCCGGAAATATTTAAAAAATACGATCATGTTTTTAGTGGGCATTATCACCACCGCAGTAGTAGTGGGAATATTACATATGTTGGAACTCCTATGGAACATACCTGGGCGGACTTTGAAGATCCTAGAGGCTTTCATATATTCGACACCAATACGAAAGCTTTGGAGTTCATTCAAAACCCATTTACAATCTTTTCGAAAGTATATTATGATGACTCTAAAGAAATAAGCGTACCTGATTGTACCAATAAGCATGTAAAGCTAATAGTTGTAAATAAGACCGATTTTCATAAATTCGATAGATTCGTGGAAAAACTTGAAGCTAGTAATCCATTAGAGCTTAAGATTATTGAAGATATGTCAGAATTCGAAGCTGAAGCTCTGGGAACGGATGATGTTGATTTAGAAGATACTTTGACTTTACTTTCTCAATATGTAGAAAATTTGGATACCGATGCTGATAAGAATCGTATAAAGTCACTAATGAAAACGTTGTACGTTGAAGCTCAAGCATATGAGGTGTAAACTTGCTTAAATTTAAGGCAATAAGATGGCGCAATCTTCTCTCAACAGGTTCGCAATTTACCGAGGTAAAGCTGGACAAATCTTCAACTACACTCATTGTTGGTGAAAATGGAAGTGGAAAATGTCTTGATCAAAGTACTCGTGTGGATATCATATTTGAAGACGAAGAAACTGAAAAAAAGTTTAAAAAGTTTCTTGCCGGAACCATTTAATTTTATAAAATAAGCAAATGGTATAAAACATGAATGTAACTATTGGTGAGATTTCCCGTTTTTATGAATCTTATCCCGAGTGCATAGGTAAAATAGACGTACTTACGCGTTTTGGTTATAAGCAAATTGAAGCAGCGGGTGTTACTGCACATAACTCTCAAGTTTATAAAATAACTACAGAATGTAATAAGGTAATAAAGACATCCCCTGATCATTTAATGCTATCAAACGATGTAAAATGGATAAAGACAAAGGACTTATCTCCAGGTAAATTCCTATTTACTAAAGATGGTCCTACTGTTATTAAAAGCATAAGAAAATTAAAAACCAAACAGGATCTCTATGATTTACAGGTAAAAGATGTAAAAGAGTTTTTTGCAAATGAGCTAGTGTCACATAATTCTACTATTCTAGATGCTCTATGCTTTACCTTGTTTGGTAAGCCGTTTCGTAATATCAATAAGCCTCAGCTTGTAAATAGTATAAATCAAAAGCAGATGGTGGTGGAGGTGGAGTTTGATATTGGTACGAAGCAGTATAAAGTTATTAGAGGAATAAAGCCTACTATATTTGAAATATTCTTAAATGGTGAACTTCTAAATCAAGATGCAGCTGCAAGGGATTATCAGAAGTATCTAGAAGAACATGTACTGAAACTTAATTATAAGTCTTTTACTCAAATAGTAATTTTAGGGTCTGCATCCTTTACACCTTTCATGCAGCTTCCTGCCGCCCACCGAAGAGAAGTAATTGAGGATCTTCTAGATATTAAAATCTTTTCGGTAATGAACGAAGTTTTAAAAATAAAATATAATGAAATAAGAACCAAAGTAGTAGAGATAGAAAACAAAATTGAGGTGGGTAAGCAAAAAGTAAAGATACAACAGGATTATATTAAAACCCTGGAGGGTGACAGGCAAAAGAAGGTCAACGATGTACAAAAGCGAATATCTGAAACGAATGCAGAAATTGCAAAGCTATCTCTGGACTGTAAACATGAAGAGCAGGAGGTCAGTAGCCTGCAATCCTTTATTGTGGATGCAGATGAGAGGCGCACTAAACAACAAGAGCTGGGAGCGCTCGTTAAAAAACTTACCTCTAGAATTAAAACACAGGAGGAGCATATTCACTTCTACCAGGAAAATGATGTATGCCCAACATGTAGTCAAAACTTGGACGAAGGACTTAAACAGTCGGCCGTTTCGAGTCATACTACTAAAATCAATGAAATTGAAAAAGCCATTGAACAAATATCCGATCAGATCCAAACAATTGAGGTAAGACTTGACGAAATTGCTGGCATCGAAACAAAAATATCTGAACACAAATCTACCATCATCCGAATTAACTCCAGTATTATTGCCGCCCAGCAGTATATGCAGAAACTTAATACCGAGCTATTAACTGAAAGTACTCAGCAGGGTAATATTGATGAAGAAAAAATTAAGCTTAAAACCCTTGCAAAGGAAATAGTTGATCTATCAGGTCAAAAGTCTGGGTTTGTAGAAGAAAAACATTATCTGGATGTAGCAGGAATCTTACTAAAAGATACCGGTATTAAAACTAAAATTATTAAGCAATATCTTCCGGTAATTAATAAGTTGGTAAATAGATATTTACAAGCTATGGATTTTTTTGTATCGTTTGAGCTTGATGAAGCGTTTAATGAAAAAATAAAATCTAGACATAGAGATGAATTTAGTTATGCTTCATTTTCAGAAGGAGAGAAAGCAAAAATAGATTTAGCTTTACTTTTCGCGTGGCGTTCAATTGCTAGAATGAAAAATTCAGCTAATACTAATTTACTATTATTAGATGAAGTATTTGATGGTAGTTTAGATATTAATGGGACTGATTACGTTATGACTATTCTAAATACCATTGGAGAAGATAATAATATTTTTATTATTAGCCATAAAGACGCTCTATTTGATAAATTTAAGTCAGTAATTAGATTTGAGAAACATAATAACTTTTCGCGAATAGCAAAATAAAGGATAATAAATGGCAACTATTCCTCAAGAATATTTAAATAATGAATGGGATTTTGGATTTACGGCTGTTGATGAAGACACGGTTGTAGAGCCTATAGTGAACAATGTTCAAACAACGGCAGAAGAACAATTAAAATTAAAACTATTGGAAGTTGAAAAATTAATAATGCCTCTGTTGGTTAATTTGATGAAGAATCCGGAGAAAGATTACATTCATTGGCCTAATCGAACTCCCTTAATACAAAAACAAATAGATAGAGTATTAGCTGTTACAAGATCATGATAGTAGTATATAGAAATTTTTTTCGTAATAAGATGGTAAATCTTTCTTATCAAAGTGTAATGAATTTTTTACCTACAGCAAGAGTATTTTGTTTTAGTTTTTACAAAAAAAATCAACAAGAATATGAAACACAAGAACCCTTAAACCCTGATATTGTAAACTTCTATTTACAGACTGCATTTGTAAGCGGAAATCAAATTACCGACCACATTGATTCTACAAAGACTTCTGGTTATCAGAATTCTGATAATGGTAAATATTTTGTGGAAGGTTATAATGAAATATTTAAAGTTTTTAAATTAAGAACTGAATCTGTTCTCATGCTTTCTGAAGATCATTTTTTTACTAATGGAAATACGCTTAAAGAATTAGTTTCTAATGATTATGATATAGCTTATGCACCCTGGGATAATGAGCTGGATGCTAATGGAAGTATATTATGTTTAAATTTTTATGCCCTGAGACATCTTTTTCCTCTGCCTGTTGCCATTTTTTGATCTCCTTATTTTCATTTCTATTTTTCGCTTTTTACCATTAGCTACATTCCATTTGATCGCAGATACCCTCTGCCTCATAGTTATACCTAGCATATGGTCATACTCATGTA
>OGWH01000029.1_pt1 | contig 18212 bp, 43 predicted proteins | sample 1575971 | NCBI WGS metagenome assembly OGWH01 (sample SAMN07581554, study PRJEB24739) | freshwater metagenome
AACTTCAAATTGGGTGGATGGAATACCGAAATGGCATATACGGTGGAAGAAGCCATTGTACAGGCCCGAGAACGCTGGAAGAACATCCCTAATCTAACGATTGATGAAAAGACCTTCCGTATGACTAACGAGAAAGAGCTCAGTCAGGCGATGTCAGTATTCTACTAATCGTATTTTAATAAAATTTAACCTAAATTTAATATAGAAAGCTTGGAAATATGGGGTTTTATGCCTATATTTACTATGTAATAAAAATGAGAAATATGAAAAATTCCCTTCCCACCGGCAACTGGATGTTGCGTAATGATGTTCTTGATTATCTTTCCATAACTGTTTGCAAACCGACTCTTAGCGATATAATTGAAACCCTTTGTACCCCCCATATTGTGGGTGGTGATACATACTATTCGTGTAAACAACTCCGTTCTTATATCTACTCTCAGTTATATAAGGAAATGGAATGTAAGGTTTCTACTTTGATGGTTACACCGTAGACCATTTATAGGACACACGCATGGGCTGGAATTAAATAATAAACTACTAAAATAAAAGTTATGAAAAAAGAAATTCAATTAAGCGATTTGAAACAACACAATAGTATGTATTTCATTGGAGAACTAGATCCATATCGTGATGGTGATGGTTGGGTGTTTGAAGATGAAGCACTTGAGGTTATACATCATTATAACTATACGGTGTGGAAACAAAACATATCTATAAACGCAATTGTTAAAACACTCCGTGAAAACGAAGTTGATGGAGAAACAATGCAATTCATTCTAAAAGAAGTAGGAATGGAATGGCAAATGTTGCGCCAACTAATATTAGAGGCTCCTATGGAACAAGTAGAATATTTAATAGAAGAGAAAAAAGAACTTAAACTAAATATGTAATATCTCAGTCATACCAAACATTTGGCAATCCAAAATTTATTTCGTATATTTAATCATATTAAAAAAATAAAAGTTATGACAAATAAGGAGACAGTGCAGTTAATACAACGAGGTTTTATTGCTGAAATTAAAAGAATATTGGAGGAGAATAAAATTGAAGCCATCCAATTCAAAACCCCATTTAGAATATGGGTAACAGAGGATTTTTATGATGATGAGTCAAGAATACCATATTCGGTTGGGGGTTTATCATCCGATGGAACGCTGTTCGGTGTTCCCGGAATTGATGAAGATGAATTTCCATTAGAAACATTAGACCTTTATGAGATATCACATATACTGGATTTATTAGAAGACTCAGAATACACAATTATTAATGAAACAACCGATGAATCAGAAGAACTCACACCCCACATTCAATATTACAACAACGGAAATGTGTGGATTAAAGGACAAAAGAACTCCAAAGGGCAACGAGAAGGCATTTGGGAGAGGTTCTATCCAAACGGAAACATATATAGGAGAACCCCATACAAAGAGGGTAAGAGGGATGGAATTGATGAGTGGTTTGATGAACAGGGGTACATCACTGAAACCTATCTATGGAAAAATGGAAAACTAATTGAAGAAACTGAAAATTAACGCAAATTTAATATAGAAAGCTTGGAAATGTGGGGTTTTATACCTATATTTACTATGTAAGATAAAGAAATATGAAAAAAACCTTCCCAAAATTGAACCTCTCGATTGAACTATCGGATGATACCATTATGTTCAGCGAACTAAAATCATCCATGCTCCTCAAAGCAGTTACCTGCTCGGTATTTGAGGCTGTTGAAAAGTTTAATTACCTTGTCAACCTTTACTCCACTAAAGAACAAAATTGTAAATAATATGGAAATTGTATCAGATATCCTCAATTTACTCGCAATCTATCTTGTAGTATTGAAAACCATCACCGTATTGGCATTATTTGGGTTGATATATATCACCGTCCTCGCCTATAATAAGTGGTGGTTGGCGAATTGGAAATTTAAAGTTTAATAAAAAATAAAAGTTATGTTAAGAAACGGAAATTATATGAGGGTTGAAGACGTTAATGAGTGGGTTGAAAAGCACACCCTGCGTAAAGACACCAAAATATCATTACCCATTTACGAAAATGAGTACTTTGATACTACCGATTTGAAAAGTGTGTTCCCTAAAGGAATGTTCATGGAGATGGAATGTGATGTATATACTTTGATGGTTGGAGTTAAATAACAACACAAAAAAACAGTCAGGTGGCGGAATCCTGTCCTGACTACTAAAACATCGAAAAATATGGGATTTTAAAATTAAATAATATGAAAAATATATTGATGTTTATAAGAAAAGAATTCGTGCTTAAATTAGATTTTGTTGAATGGGAGTTTGAAATAGGCTGGATGTGGTTGATAATTCAAATTCCAATTGTTATTTTGCAAGTAACTTAAAAAAAACAGTCAGGCGGCGGAAGTACAATAGCGGTATAATAAACTATGAGTAGGGCGAAAATCTGAGATAGTGTAAAGACCTGCAAAAGATGGGAAACCAAGTGAAGCTATTGTAACAGGTTCGAATCCTGTCCTGACTACTAAAAATTAAAAAATAAATATATGAAAAATAGTAAAGACCAAATGCTGTATTCAGCAGACAAAATGAGAGATGTTTTATCATCAATTGAAGACATTTTAGAAGGATATGATGGAATCGAGGGTAATTCTAATTATGTTAAATATTGTTATAAAAAAGCCCAAGAAGCACACGAAATTGATGACGATTTAAACAAGATGCTTGAAGATACGTATGCCGTTGATTTATCACAAAGGAAAGGTATTAATATTGCGGTATTAATTAGAGTAATAGAAAAGATGTTTAAATTATTAGATGATATTGATACAGCAAGTGATATTTTTAAACCTAAATGGTGTAAAATAACACAAGTTGTAGAAAAGTTGCAAAGATTAAGGTGGATTTATTGTACTGTTGAAAGTGAAAGAAATGATAATGGTGAAATGGTAATCAACGGTGAATGTTTTAAAAAAGAAGACCGTTATACCTTATACTTTTTGTGATGGTGATGGTTGGGTGTTTGAGGATGAAGCAGTCCGGATTTTGGAGGAAATAAACAAAAAAAATATCAGCAATAAAAAATAACACCTATGTTAAAGCTTTTCAACAAAAAAACGCAAAATAGTAAAAAAGCATTATCCCCACATGACTTTATCTATAAACCCATAGATAGTAACCCAAAAGTATTAGGGTTAGAGCACAACCCAAAAGTTATGCGTATCACACAATCCGATATATCACCAACGGAATGGTGTAGGCAAGAACATATCCGATTGGGAGCAGTTGCGAATTCCAAAAAGTGGAAAGGGCTATAACCAAATATAGCTCAACTCAAATATAACACAACCCAAAAAGTGGTAGGCCTGAAGGAGGCTAGTTTGGTAAAAAAAATCCGAATGGTGTTAGTGAGAAGGGCTATGTTATAAGACGGGGGGGGGCATTTTAGTGTAAACCCAAAAATAATTTATGTTGTGTTATGGCGGGGGACCCGTTTCCATATAGACGTCAATTTTTCGACCATAGCTTCTCCCCTTGATTGACAATCACGGCTCTTAACAAACTGATGACAATCACAGCCCTTAACAAACACTATTTTCCAACAAAATATTTGGAAATATCAAAAAGATTTCGTATATTTGTAATAACTAACTAAATAAAAAATATTAAACAATAAAATTATGTGTGCAAATAATAAAAGGTACAGTTTCGAAGAAACATTAGAAACTATGGAAAAAATGATGGTAGGTATGGATTATAACCAACGTAGGCAGATTTACCAAAACTTTTGCATGTCCCGTATGGGTTATTCTTTTTTGGATAAAATAAGACGTAGTAATATCTTTTTTAAAATAAACCAATCTCATGTCGAAAATGATATTAGTGAACAACTTAAAGGTATCGAAAGTAAATTAATTGCGACATGGGAAAGTATGGGCTATAACGAAAATGAAATCGAAAAGTTGGTGAGGGCTAATACACTTATGAGTGTAAAAAATAAATCTACCTTGCGTAATGATAAAAAATTGGGTAGGAAACTTTTAAAAGAAGTTCAACTATCATTTTTGAGTAGATAATAGAGGGGTGTGTGATGAGGATAATCAATGGAGATTGCTTAGATGTACTTAAAGAATTAGAAGATAATTCCGTAGATAGTATTGTTACTGACCCGCCTTACGGTCTGTCCTTTATGGGTAAACGATGGGATTACGATGTACCTAATGTCGATATTTGGAAAGAATGTTTAAGGGTATTAAAACCGGGCGGTCACCTGCTTTGTTTCGCGGGAACACGGACGCAACACAGGATGGCGGTGCGTATTGAGGATGCGGGGTTTGAGATAAGGGATATGATTGCGTGGGTGTATGGGTCGGGGTTTCCGAAGTCGCTGGATGTGAGCAAGGCGATTGATAAGGCGGCGGGGGCACTGGGCACGCAAGCCGCTGGATTTAACACGGCAGGAGGCAAAGAAAACTACGGCAAGCAAGACAAGTCATTCCGCTCCGACTATGGCTATCAGTTCACCCCCGCCACACCCGAAGCAAAGCAATGGGAAGGCTGGGGGACTGCCCTCAAACCCGCACTTGAACCGATTACGGTGGCTCGGAAGCCCTTGATTGGAACGGTAGCGGAGAATGTCCTGCACTACGGGACGGGTGCGATTAACGTGGATGGGGGAAGGGTGGATTTTATATCAGATGAAGATAGAAAAGAAAGCACTCAAAAAAATCAACACGCTGATTTTGGAACACCACCCCTGACAGGAAATAATGTTTATGGGGATTATTCTATGATTGAGCCTAAGAACTATAATCCAACTGGAAGATGGCCTGCCAACTTCATCCACGATGGAAGTGAGGAGGTGACCGACCTGCTTGGTTCAGCCGCACGTTTTTTTTATTGTCCCAAAGCAAGTAAACGAGATAGGGATGAGGGGTGTGAGGGGATCGATGAGAAATCTGCCGGTGAATGCATTAATCGGGTTGAAGGAAGCGCGGGGATGGAAAGCCCAAGGGCAGGGGCAGGCAGGACAAGTGGATCACACAACCATCACCCAACTGTTAAACCAACTGATTTAATGCGTTACCTCTGCCGACTTGTAACTCCACCAAAAGGAATTGTTTTAGACCCATTTATGGGTAGTGGTAGTACGGGAAAGGGTGCGATATTAGAAGGGTTCGATTTTATTGGTATTGAGCGAGAAGAAGAATATTGTAAAATAGCAGAGCGGAGGATTGGGGTAGTGGTGAATAATTTTTGGTAATAACAAATAAAATCTATGATAAGATTAGAATACATTTGTGGCGGGGGATTGTGGATTTACTTGACTCAAGGTCAATAAGAACTGTCCAATAAATTGGACACTTTTTTTTATAAAATGTGGATAACTTTTGGGGAAAAAGCTTGGAAATATGGGTTTTTAGTAGTATCTTTACTATGTAACAAAAAGAGATATGAAAAAATATTCAGTTTTAATCAAAGAGTTTTACAAATATTGTATAACTTTTTATGAGTTGCGTAATGGTATTTACCCACTTACTACAAAACAGGGGATTATTGCCGCCTGTAATGAGTATTTGGAAAGCATGCCATTAAGCGACATTGAATTTGATTCCGTTGATAGGGAAAGGGTTCGTCTCATTATTGAGAAAAACTTAACGATAATTTAATACAGAAAGCTTGGAAATATGGGGTTTTATGCCTATATTTACTATGTAATGATTGAGAAACTAAACCCCCCTTTTATGATTGCTACTTTTAGAGTTTATTTCCCCACCGGAAACTTCCCCCACACCACCGAACCCGAAACCACTTATCAGCTCGAATATTCCTCTCCGCAGGAACTCAAAGAGTTGTATGAAGAGGCCCGTGAGGTATGGAGTGAGTATGTGGTAGAGGTAGAGACAGATGGTATGATTATGAGTTCATCCCATACATACGCTGAAGAGTGTATGGCATCATTGGTATAATAGATGGTTGAGGATTGGGTATTGGTTTTTTTTGTTCATTTTTTCAATACCCCCCTCCTCCAAAACTTAACGCAAATTTAATACAGAAAGCTTGGAAAAGTAGGGTTTTATCCTTATCTTTACTTTGTAATTGATTGAGAGATGAAAACGAAATTAATGAGTATTTTGATTGTTTACCTTTTAATGGTTGATAAACCTACTCGTTTCAATTTGATTAAAGAGTTTATTTCTTATAAACCCAATACCGAAATTTTAACCAAATAATATATGAAAAATCTTTATTCCCGTTTAAAACCTGAAGTGGTTTATGCTTTGCATAAAAAAGCCGTTTATTACCCCAACACAGTCGCCAAAACTGTTAAAGAGTTAGAAGAAAAATATTTTATGTATCATTTGACATTAGAAACTGTACTGTATTTAGGAGGAATAAAAGCGATTCGAACTGTTGCCGGGGTTGAAAACTACACAGAATTTCCTTTCATAACCGTACTTGACAACTTATTAATCGAAACTAACCCTTTGAACGAGCAATAAAAGATGAACGATTTAATAAACAGTATGGCTCAGACCATCTTTGAACTTGAAGAAGAAAACGCAAAACTTAAAGAGCACTTGGAGCAGGCCGAATCAGTTATAAGTAACTTGTTAAAAGAACTCAATCTACGCACCATACATATGTATAACCATCCGCGAAATTGGCCAGAGGTTGACCTTCAATGGGATAAAGATTAAAACATTTATACCCCATAAAACTTAACGATAATTTAATACAGAAAGCTTGGAAATATGGGGTTTTATCCTTATCTTTACTATGTAAGTTAAAAAAACAAACACTATGAAAAAAATGGTAATTCAAATCAACGGTCAGAACTTTGAAGTTCCCACCACAGCCCTCCGTACTAAAACCTACGGGTCAAATTCCGGCGTAAAATATGTTCATATCAATGCCCCCATCGCCGGTTCATTGGTAAAGCAGTTTGTTAAAATGAATTATAGTGGGGTTATGTGTTCGGTAAAATCGGACTCTTTCTCTGGTGGTAATTCTCTTCGGGTTAATCTCTACACTAAAATGGGTGCTCCCGTTGATTCACAAATTGCGCATGAAGTAGAAAAATTTGCCCACCTTTGGGAGTATGGTACATTCAATGGTATGCATGATATCTATGAGAGTTATGAAACTTCAGGTTCGGTTTGTGGTTTGACGGGTATGGTGTTGGAAGCTTGGGTTAAGTATGTGTTTGTTGATAATCAGGCTCCATTTGGTAAAGTTGAATGGGTGGTGAATGAGGTGGTGAATGTGGGTAGGGAATTCAATGATACTGTAAAATATGTATCTGACCAAAAAGTGGTTAGTAAAGCATTTAGTATAATTCAATCCGCTTCTAAATAAAAGTTATGGCTATCAAACAAAAAGTAAAAAATTCAGCTATTGAAGTTGATTTAACAGGTCCTCAGGGAAATGCGTTTTATCTCATCGGTCTTGCTCAAAATCTTTCCAAACAATTAGGATTTAATTCCAAAGAAATCGTAAAAGAAATGATGGGTGGTGATTACGAAAATTTGATTAGGGTATTTGACTCTAATTTTGGGTCAATTGTAACTTTATACCGATAAAATTCTATACATATGAAAAAGCGAGGAAGAAAACCAAAAAAATTAGATACCATAACCGAAAATTATAAGCGGATATTGATGTTGCTAGAAGATGGGTTATTAAATCAGGCAGATGAACTGCTTAATTGGGGTATTGCATATCTTGCTAAAAAAACCGGACAGGTTCAACTCATAGATGGTGTTGAATTAGATAAGTGGAAAGAGCGGTATTGGACATTATTGGAAGATAACCAACTTATGGTTGGTGGTGATGTAGAATGGTTTGATGAAGGTGATTCAAAAACTTAACAATTATTTAACACCAAAAGTTTGGTTATTAATCGATTTATACTTATCTTTACTTTGTAATTGAGAGAGAAACTAAACCCCCAAACCCAATGGCAACTGTAAAATCAAACATCTGGAATCTTAAAGTCGGTGATATAATCACCTTCACCAACCGCGCAGGAGCAAAGTGGGAATCGCTTGTTGTAAGGGTCGAAGAGAAAAGCTGGTACTCGGGTAGACCTGACACCGACACTCAATGGCGTAAGTCCTACGGCTCGCTTCACGAATTGTCTAAATTTCCTGACTTCAAAATAATCAGAAAGCAAGATTAACCCTTAACCCTCTAAACCCCAACCCAATGAATCACCAAACCCAATTTCAGATTGCACAAAAAGTAGTAAGGACTAAAGACTACGCAAATTATGTGAATGTCGGTAGAGTAGGTATCATTCTTAAAATAGATGATAATAAGCGCAGAGCCAGAGTACAATGGTACAATCAAGATGTACGCTATGCAGATTTTAATAAATCATGGATAAATATTAGTGCATTGAAATTAGCATAAATTGTACCCAACCAACAGGGGCGCGCCTTGACATAAAAAATTTAACAATTATTTAACACCAAAAGCTTGGATATTTGCCATTTCTTCCTTATCTTTACAGTGTAATAATTGAGATATGAAAAAGAAAACCATTTATGTTGCAAGTAGAAAAATCACTTGCGTATCCGAACCTACCTCTATTGAACGTGTTAAAATTACAAGTTCAAAAATGGGGGCAGAATTCGCCAGGAAATTCTACCATGATGATATTGAATTGTATGAATCTGTGTTTTTAATCATGCTCAATTCAGCTAATATAATTACCTCTTATGCTAAAATTAGCCAGGGTGGTATTGCTGGGGCAGTTGTTGACCCTAAAATCATTATGAAATATGCTGTTGATGATTTAGCTGCTTCGGTTATTATGGTTCATAATCACCCATCAGGTAATTTAGTTGCTTCCGGGCCCGATAAAACAATAACTGAAAAAGTAAAAAATGCATTATCATTTATCGACTGTAAACTTTTGGACCATATCATTCTTAGTAAAACGGATTACTTATCATTTGCAGATGATGGATTACTTTAACCCCCAATAAACTAAACTTAACATAAAGATAATATAAAAAGCTTGGAAAAGTGGGGTTTTATACCTATCTTTACTATGTAATAAAAATGATAAATATGAAAAATTCTCTTCCGGCCGGTGATTGGATGTTGCGTAATGATGTTCTTAGATATCTTACTGCAACTATTTGCAAACCAACTATTAGTTCGATAATTGAAACTCTTTGTATTCCCCATAATGTGGGTGGTGATACATACTATTCGTGTGAACAACTTCGTTCTTATATATATCCCCCATTATATAGGGAGATGGAATGTAAGGTTTCTACTTTAATGGTTGGAATTAAATAATAAACTACTAAAATAAAAGTTATGACCAACGAACTCACACCCCACATTAAATACTACTCCAACGGAAATGTGTGGATTAAAGGACAATGGAACTCCAAAGGACAAGAAGAAGGTATTTGGGAGTGGTTCTATGAAAATGGAAATATCCGTAGGAGAGCCACATTCAAAGAGGGTAAGTGGGATGGAATAGAAGAATGGTTCTATCCAAACGGAAATATCCGTAGTAGAATCCCTTACAAAGAGGGTAAGAAGGATGGAATTCATGAGTGGTTTGATGAATGGAGAAACATCACCACAACCACTCTATGGAAAGATGGGGAAATAATTGAAGAAAATTAATAATTATTTAACACCAAAAGCTTGGAAATAAACCCATTTATCCTTATCTTTACTATGTAATAAAAATGATAGATATGAAAAAGAACTTCCCAAAATTGAACATCTCACTTAAATTGTGTGATGACACTATTATGTTGAGTGAATTAAAAACGGATATGTTGATTAAAGCAGTTACTGTATCGGTGTTTGAGGCTGTTGAAAAGTTTAATTACTTTGCCAACCTTTACTCCATCAAAGAACAAAATTGTAAATAATATGACCAAATCATTCATTTTTAAACGAGCTTGGACAGAGCATAAGATAAAATTGGCCCACAATTGTTCAAGCACATTTGGAAATTGTCTAAGGAAATACCATCGCTATGCCAAAATTCTTCGTGAAAAAAAATGAATTAACCCCCAAAATTATGAAACAATGTAAAGAACAGATAGTTGGTAAGGAGAAAACTTTTCACCCACTGGCAGGGCTCGACTCATCGCAGTCAATGCAGACCACTGCGTCTGGGAAGCCGTACAATCCGAATGGGTAAAAGCTCCACAGGCAGTAATCGGCAAACGCTACAACCGACCAATCTCCTACTCACACAACGCATTCTTTTTTTAAGGGTAATAAAACTTAATATAAATTAAAAAATAAAATATGAGCAACCAAATCTATTTCAACCACAACATCGACACCCCCTCCGGAGGCTTTGTTGTAATGTTTCACTTCGATGCCCGCGACTGGTTCGAGGGCGAAGGTCAAATTCCTGAGTTGAATTACATCGATATGGATTACGATGAAAGGCAGACCCGCTTAATCAAACAGCAAATTGAATCGCTGAACAGCGATGACTACACGCTAATCTATGCGATGCAGGATGCCGCCGATGAGTATAAAAGCGTTATGGATTGGGAAAAGGCGCTCGACCGAATATAAGAATTTTGTATTCGTTTTACACCCACCCAATGGTGATTTAACATTCTAATAACGGCAACACTACCATCGGTCTGCAAATCGATAGGTGCAAAAGATTTGTTCTGGAGGGCTTTTATAAATTTAACATAAATTTAATACCAAAAGTTTGGTGGATATAAAAAATATTCTTATCTTTACTATGTAATTGAGATAGAAATGAAACAAATTAATCAAATCGGTAAATACACTAAAAAGCAAGATAAGCTTGATGGTAAACGTGGGCGGACATTTATAACTCCAAAAAATAGGAGTTATGTGTTTGATTACATTAAGGAAGGTTCAAAATACATTTTCATCATTTGTTATAAAGATATCCGTTATCAAATTTCAGAGCGAGAATTTAAGCAGAATAACATTGATGATCTGATAGATAATATTGTTACAACCTATGAATAATTATTCATTTATAAAAGAGCGAGTATAAGATAAAATTGAAATTAACCCCCACAAACCAATGAAAAACAAAACCACCCTCCCAGAAGCCATTGAAGATGTAATTGTGATGGCTTCAGCCGACGAACTTCGGATGTACGCTGATGCTTTCTTAGCCGAAATTAAAAGACGCAAATCTTCAGCCCGTAAGAATGTTGAGTTTATCTTTAATTTTGTTGGAGGCGGATATAACACCGTATGGGCTTATGATGTGACGGTCGCTATTGAGAAAGCGGTTGCAGAGTATGAGAAAAATGGCTCTAAAATTGACAAAAGTTCTTTCCGGCCGGCTACCAAAAAGGAACTTAACTCGCTTTATTGTATGTTCGATTAAACCCAAAAAATATGAATAACGAATTAACACTCCACATTGAATACTTTGACAACGGAAATGTAAAGTTCAAAGGACAAAAGAACTCAAAAGAACAAGAAGAAGGTCTTTGGGAGTGGTTCTATGAAAACGGAAATATCCGTAGGAGAACCCCATATGTAGAAGGTAAGATAGATGGAATTGTGGAGAGGTTCTATGAAAACGGAAATATCCGTAGGAGAAGCCCATATGTAGAGGGTAAGAAAGATGGAATTGAGGAGTGGTTCTGGGATAACGGAAACATCCGTTGGAGAACCTCATACAAAGAGGGTATGATTGTTGGAATTGTGGAGTGGTTCTATGAAAACGGAAATATCCGTGTGAGAACCCCATATAAAAATAATGAGATAGATGGTATTGAGGAGGAATTTGATGAACAGGGAAACATCACCGAAACCCGTGTATGGAAAGATGGAGAACTTATTGAAGAAAATTAACAATTATTTAACACCAAAAGTTTGGTTATTAACCAATTTATCCCTATCTTTATACTGTAATAAAAATGATAAATATGAATAACGAATTAACTTATGTGATTAAATATTATCCTAATGGAAATATCTATCGTAGAATTCCCTATAAAGGAGACAGGATTGATGGGTTAGAAGAATGGTTTTGGGAGGATGGGAGTATCCAATGTAAAACCACCTGGAAAGAGGGTAAGCCTGATGGGTTAGAAGAATGGTTTTGGGAAAATGGAAATGTTCGGGCCAGGACCCCATACAAAGCGGGATTATTTCATGGGCAGGAAATGTTCTATGATGAAGATGGAAATATTACCGAAATCCGTGTATGGAAAGATGGAGAACTAATTGAAGAAAATTTAACAATTATTTAACACCAAATGCTTGGAAATTAACCAATTTATCCTTATCTTTATACTGTAATGATTGAGAAACTAAACCCCCTTTTTATGAACGCCACTTTCAGAGTTTATTTCCCCACCGGTAACTTCCCTAACACTACCGAACCCGAAGCCACTTATCAGCTTGAATATTCCTCTCCGCAGGAACTCAAAGAGTTGTATGAAGAGGCCCGTGCGGTATGGAGTGAGTATATGGTAGAGGTAGAGACAGATTGTATGATTATGAGTTCATCCTCCACATACGCCGAAGAGTGTATGGCGGTATCCTAACTGGTTGCGGGTTTTTTGTTAAATTCCCCCCAAAATTTAACATAAAGATAATATAAAAAGCTTGGAAATTAACCAATTTATCCCTATCTTTACTTTGTAATTGATTGAGAGATGAAAACGAAATTGATGTGTATTTTGATTTTTTACCTTCTAATTGTTGATAAACCTGCCCGTTTGAATGTGATTAAAGATAGTGTTTATTATAAACCTGATACTGAGATTTTAACCAAATAACATATGAAAAATTCCCTTTATTCCCGCCTAAAACCCGAAGTGGTTCTTGCTTTACAAAATGAAGCCTCCCTTTTTCCCACTACAACGAATAAAATCGTTGATGAATTAAACGAAAAGTATTGGGTGGGTGATTTAACATTAGATACCGTACTTAGTTTGGCAAGCATAAATGAGATTAGAGAGGCCGCCGGAGTTAGTAGATATAGCGACTTTCCTTTCACATCCGTGATGAGCAACCTATTAACTGAAGGGTCTCCTTTTGGGGATGAGTAATAGCGAGCGAGAAATAAACAAAAATAAAATCATTAACTACCTAACCACTATGTTAAACCTATTCAGTATAAGACGAGTAAATAACAAAACAAAATTGGGACCAATGGACTTTAAGTATGAACCCATAGATAGTAACCCAAAGCGCTTAGGCTTAGAACACAACCCAAAAATTAGAAGCACGGTTGAAAGCGATATATCACCAACGGAATGGTGTAGAAAGCAACATATACTATTAGGTATAAAAGCAGAAGGTAAATGGGCGGGTTTATAACACATAGCATATAGTATATAACATATATCACACATTATATAACACAACCCAAAAAGCGGGATGGAGAGCAATTTTTGCTAAAAAGCGGGATGGAGAGCTTAGACAGGGGGGGGGGAGGCATTTTAGTGTAAACCCAAAAATATTTTATGTTGTGTTATGGCGGGGGACCCGTTTCCATATAGACGTCAATTTTTCGACTATAGCTTCTCCCCTTGCTTGACAATCACATCTCTTAACACAAACTTAATTATCCCTTGCTTGACAATCACAGATCTTAACACAAACTTAATTATCCCTTGCTTGACAATCACAGCTCTTAACAAACTGATGATAAGCACTATTTTCCAACAAAATATTTGGAAATATCAAAAAGATTTCGTATATTAACAATTAAAAAAACAATAAAATTATGTGTGCAATTAATGAAAAGTGGGGTATCGAAAGTAAATTAATTGAGATGTGGAAAAGTATGGGTTACAACGAAAATGAAATCGAAAAGTTGGTGAGGGCTAATGCATTATTGAGTGTAAAAAACAAATCTACCTTGCGTACTGATAAAAAATTGGGTAGGAAACTCTTAAAAGAAGTTCAACTATCATTTTTGAGTAGATAATAAGTAGGTGTATGATGAGGATAATTAACGGAGATTGCTTAGATGTACTTAAAGAATTAGAAGATAATTCCGTAGATAGTATTGTTACTGACCCACCTTATGGTTTATCCTTTATGGGTAAACGATGGGATTATGATGTACCTAATGTCGATATTTGGAAAGAATGTTTAAGGGTATTAAAACCAGGCGGTCACTTGCTTTGTTTCGCGGGAACACGGACGCAACACAGGATGGCAGTGCGTATTGAGGATGCGGGGTTTGAGATACGCGATATGATAGCGTGGGTGTATGGTTCGGGTTTTCCGAAGTCGCTGGATGTGAGCAAGGCGATTGATAAGGCGGCTGGGGTGGAGCGGGAGGTATTGGGGGAAACCCGTAAAGGGGCGCAAACAAATTCAACTGGACGATATGGCGCATGGGGCGATGGTATTACACCAACCGCCCCCGCCACTGACGCAGCCAAGCAATGGGACGGCTGGGGTACTGCACTCAAGCCTGCGCTTGAGCCGATTACGGTGGCACGCAAGCCGCTGATTGGCACGGTTGCGGAGAATGTCCTGCAACACGGCACAGGTGCAATCAATGTCGATGGGGGAAGGGTGGAAGGCGGCCGCTGGCCTGCAAACTTCATCCACGATGGCAGCGAGGAAGCAATCGACCTGCTGAAAGATTCGGCCCGCTTCTTCTACTGCGCCAAGGCAAGCAAGCGCGACAGGGATGAGGGGTGCGAGGGGATGGAGCAAAAATCTGCCGCTGAATGCGTGGATCGGGTTGAAGGAAGTGCGGGAATGAACAGCCCAAGAGCAGGAGCAGGAAGAACAAGCGGATCGCACAACCACCACCCCACCGTCAAGCCCACTGACCTGATGCGCTACCTGTGCAGGCTCGTCACCCCACCCGATGGCACGGTGCTCGACCCGTTTATGGGGTCAGGGTCAACAGGAAAGGCGGCGGTGCTGGAAGGCTTCCGCTTCATCGGCATTGAACGAGAAGAAGAATACTGCGAGATAGCAGAGCGGAGGATTGAAGCAGTAGTGAATAATTTTTGGTAATAACAAATAAAATCTATGATAAGATTAGAATACATTTGTGGCTTTGTGGGTTTACTTGGCTCAATGTCAATAATAACTCCACAATTTAGTGTACAGTTTTAACCAGGATAAATTTAACCTAAATTTAATATAAAAAGATTGGAAGTTTAAGATTTTTGTAGTATCTTTACTATGTAATAAAAAGAGATATGAAAAGATGTTCTAATGAGTTGAATTGGTTAATCAAAAATTCCAAACCTATAAAGGATTATGGTGATTGTGTTGAGTGGGGGTTCATAGGAAAATTACCATATCGAATGGCTATGAATGCTTTATTAAAGAATGGTGAATTTTGGACAAAAGTAACTGAAAAGCGTAACAGCGGTTGGTACGCTTATCAAAATACTCAAAAAGAAATTCAATACTCTATGTTTTTGGATAAGAAGCGGGGTATTACTGAATTCCGGTTTTTTAAAACAAAATAACCCAATAAAAACTTAACACAAATTTAATATTGAAAGCTTGGATATTTGCTATTTCTTCCCTATCTTTACATTGTAAGTTAAAAAAACAAACACTATGAAAAAAATGGTAATTCAAATCAACGGTCAGAACTTTGAAGTTCCCACCACAGCTATCCGTACTAAAACCTATGGTTCAAATTCGGGTGAAAAATACATTTATATCAATGCCCCCATCGCTGGTTCATTGGTAAAGCAATTTGTTAAAATGAATTATAGTGGGGTTATGTGTTCCGTAAAATCGGACTCTTTCTCCGGTGGTAATTCTCTTCGAATTAATCTCTACACCAAAATGGGTGCTCCCGTTGACTCACAAATTGCGTATGAGGTAGAAAAATTTGCCAACCTTTGGGAGTATGGTAAGTGGAATGGTATGTATGATATTTATGAGGATTACGAAAATTCAGGTTCGGTTTGTGGTTTGACGGGTATGGTGTTGGAAGCTTGGGTTAAGTATGTGTTTGTTGATAATCGTGCTCCATTTGGTAAAGTTGAATGGGTAGTGAATGAGGTGATGAATGCGGGACGGGAATTCAATGAAACCGTACAATATATATCTGACCAAAAAGTGGTTAGTAAAGCATTAAGTGTAATTCAATCCCTTTCAAAATAAAAGTTATGGTATTTTTATCAATTGTGGGTATTTTCCTACTAATAGCTATCAACGAAAATCTAAAAGTTTCTAATCGTATCAATAATAAAAAATAAAAATTATGGCAATCAAACAAAAAGTAAAAAATTCAGCTATTGAAGTTGATTTAACAGGTCCTCAGGGAAATGCGTTTTATCTCATCGGTCTTGCTCAAAATCTTTCCAAACAATTAGGATTTAATTCCAAAGAAATCGTAAAAGAAATGATGGGTGGTGATTACGAAAATTTGATTAGGGTATTTGACTCTAATTTTGGGTCAATTGTAACTTTATACCGATAAAATTCTATACATATGAAAAAGCGAGGAAGAAAACCAAAAAAATTAGATGCCATAACCGAAAATTATAAACGGGTATTGGTAATGTTGGAAGATGGTTTACTAAACCAGGCCGAAGAAATACTTAATTGGGGTATTGCATATCTTGCCAAAAAAACGGGACAAGTTCAATTCATAGATGGTGTTGAATTAGATAGGTGGAAAGAGCGGTATTGGACACTATTGGAAGATAATAATATGATGGAAGATTGTGATGTGGATTGGATTGATATGGAAAATGAATAAATTTAACCTAAATTTAATACAGAAAGCTTGGATATTTACTATTTCTTTCTTATCTTTACTATGTAAGTTAAAAAAACAAACACTATGAAAATTACATCTTTTGACAGGGCCACCGTTAAAAATCTCCGCGATGATATTAACGCCGCCCTAAGCGCCGTATCATCCAAATATGGTATTCAGCTTTCCGTTGGTAATGCTACCTTTACCTCAAACAATGTAACTTATAAGGTTCAAGCTGCTGTTAAAGCTTCCGATGGGATGGTTATGACTAAAGAGGCATCCGCTTTTAATACCTATGGTAAATATCAATTACCAGGCTTTAATCTTGGTCAAACAATCATCTTACAGGGTAATGAGTATGTGATTTCGGGTTGGAAACCTAAATCTACCAAATCACCTGTATTGGTTACTCGTGGTGGTAAGACTTATAAAGTGAGTGTTGATATGGTTAAAATGTATAACAAATAATCCTAAAAAATATGACATCAGTTACGCAATTAACATCCCCCCCATGTCAAACTATTGAAGAGTTTATGGAAATTTTGACTGGGCAATTAAAGGGATATTATAAAGAAAGGTTTCAATCCTTAAATGAGCCTGTAATCAAATTAACAAAGGGTTCTAAGTTTTACAAGATTGATGTGAATGGTAGTGTATGGGGATTTATCGCCCGAAAGGATGGTGAACTAAATGGTAAACCATATCGTAGGGCGGATTTGATGAAAGCTGCATCGTGGCGTGCCCCCGCTCCTATTCCGCGTGGTAATGTTGTTGAAGGATGTACCTATGATGTATATGGTCCCACTTATTTAAAAAGATAAAATGTGGGATATGACAGTTGTACTTGTAGTATTCGCAATGTATTTATTTATAATGTGGAATATAAACAAAGAAATTAAAAAACAATAATATGAAAACTTATTTCAAACTACCGCTTTTATGGTGGCTACTATCGGCCGCATTATTAACCTATTCAATACTTGCACCAAATATGATATTACGAATCGTTTCATCAATTGGGTGTGGTGTGATTGTAGGAAACTTACTTTGGGAGCGAGAACAAAAACGTGAAAAAGAAAATAGTAATTAAATTAAATCTAATAATATAGTCAGGAGCGTAATGAGGTGTGGCTAACCAAATCCTTTACCATCATTAAGGTTGCAAATTGCAGGTTCGAATCCTGTACTGACTGCAAAAATGCAAAAATAATATGATAATACCAAATACATTTTATCGTTATATACGTGAATACTTTGCTCCTATGCAATCACTAATCGGCGTACCATTTATGATTGGAGGTGGCGCTGTAAGTGATTTAGTTGCATTTGGGCATGTATTGAAAGATTACGATTTATACTTTCGTAATTACGAAGATATGGATACATTTGAACTTCGTATCACTGAGCTAGGTTATAAGTTAATAAGTGAAACGGATTTAGGCCGTCAATATGAACTATCCAATACGCGCTTTGATATAATTACATGGCATGTAAAGACGCCTGAGCATATATCGTGACTGGGAAAC
>OGWH01000030.1_pt1 | contig 18185 bp, 20 predicted proteins | sample 1575971 | NCBI WGS metagenome assembly OGWH01 (sample SAMN07581554, study PRJEB24739) | freshwater metagenome
CCGCCTGCTAATTCTGGCGATTCTGGTCAACCCAGACAAGGTTCTTCTGAAGACGCTAGCTATGAAGAGCGCGATGAAAAAGAACCAAATCAGGGAGCTAAGGTATCCAAGGATGTTAAGAAGAATGACATTCAGATGAAAGCACCTCCCGGAGATGCTCCTAATTTCACAACTGTTGCTGATCCTACATCTGCAGTGAATCAAGCTTCTTCTGCAGGTAATGTTCAGAAAGAAGAGACCGAAGAAGAGTCTGATGATACTATTTCCGAAGAAGAGGCAGAAGAAACTGTCGCTCAAGAAATTGATCTTTCTCCAATCTTCGGTGAAGATCTTTCCGAGGAATTCAAATCTAAGGCTATCTCAATTTTTGAAGCGGCGGTTATTGCTCGCGTAAATAATGAGATGGAAAAAATCTCCGAAGCATTAGAAGAGAAATATGCTTCAGAAGTCGCAGAATATAAAGAAACAATCGTAGAAAAAATTGATGCATATCTCAACTATGTTGTTGAGAATTGGATGGATGAAAATAAATTAGCCGTAGAGAATGGGCTTCGCACAGAGATTGCCGAAGACTTCATCGAGGGTCTTAAGGTATTATTCAAAGAGCATTATATTGAAATACCTGAGGAGAAATATGATGTCATTAGTGAGCTACAAACTAAAGTAGAAGAGTTGGAAGAAAGCTTAAATAATCAAGTAAGCAATAACGTCGAATTAAATTCCGAGGTTGCTGAATTGAGAAAGTCTCTTATCATTAAAGAGATGTCCGACGATCTCGCTGACACTGAAATTAGTAAACTGAATAAGTTGCTAGAAGGTGTGGAGTTTGAGAACGAGGAAATCTATACGGAGAAGGTTAGAGTCATTAAAGAGAATTACTTCCCAGCTAATAAAAAGCCGGAAGTTTCTGTACAGGCTTTAATCGAAGAGACAGATACCCAGGCTACTTTTTCCGGCAATGATACCGTTGCATCATATGCACAAGCCCTATCTAGATCTATCAAAAGACAATAATTTATAAATATTCATAAGTTCTTAAAAGGAGACTAAGATGTTTTTATCCGAAAATTATCAAAAGAAATGGGGAGCAGTTCTTGATCACCCCGATCTTCCCTCAATTCAAGATAACTATAAAAAAGCTGTTACTGCAGTTCTTTTAGAGAATCAAGAGAAATCTCTCCGTGAAGAGCGTCAAGCTCTGTTCGAGACTGTTCCTGTAAATAATATTGCTACAGATCCTAACGGCATACAAAAATACGATCCTATCCTTATTGGATTAGTTCGTCGCGCTATGCCCAATCTCATGGCTTATGACATCTGCGGCGTTCAGCCAATGACAGGACCAACAGGTCTGATCTTCGCAATGCGCGCAATCTACGGTGGACTCGACGCATATAATAATAATCCTCGTGCTAATACTTCAACTCGCGTTGAGGCATTATACAACGAAGCTGACACCGATTTCTCGGGTGCAGGAACACATGCAGGTACCGATCCGTTTGGTGGTTATACCACAGGTACAGGCATGACAACTGCTGCTGCAGAAGCCCGCGGTGAAACAGGAACACCGTTTGCTGAGATGTCTTTCGCAATTGATAAGACAACAGTTACAGCAAAATCCCGTGCTTTAAAAGCTGAGTATACGGTAGAACTTGCTCAGGACTTAAAAGCAATTCACGGGCTTGATGCTGAGGCTGAGCTTTCAAATATCCTCTCGCAAGAGTTTATGTTTGAGATCAATCGCGAAATAGTTCGTTTAATCTATGGTGTCGCTAAGCTTGGTTCGCCTGCTACTGCAACCGCAGGAACATTTGACCTGGATGTTGACTCCAATGGACGTTGGTCTGTTGAGCGCTTCAAGGGTCTCCTGTTCAATATCGAACGCGATGCTAATCACATTGCACAAGATACTCGTAGAGGAAAAGGTAATATCATCGTATGTTCTGCAGATGTAGCATCAGCTCTCGCAATGTCTGGAGTTCTCGATTATACTCCTGCTCTTTCGACAGGCATCACTGTTGACGATACAGGTAATACATTTGCAGGTGTTCTGAATGGACGTTATCGTGTTTATATTGATCCATATTCAGCGAACCTTGGTGCTTCTAACCAGTTCTATGTGGTTGGTTATAAGGGTTCTAGCCCATATGATGCAGGATTATTCTATTGCCCATATATCCCTCTCCAGATGGTTCGTGCGATCGATCCTAACAGCTTCCAGCCAAAGATTGGCTTTAAGACACGTTATGGTCTGATTGCTAACCCATATGTTACAACTTCGGGAGGTTCTGCTGGTCCTTCGGATGCTGATACATTCACAGCAAATCGTAATCAGTACTATCGCAAGACGAGAGTTGTTAATCTGATGTAATAAAAACCGACGCAGATCGGGATTAAGGGGGAAGAAATTCCCCCTTTTTTTATCTTTACTAGGCTATAAATAAACAGTCTGAAAGGATTAGTGCATGGCATATACTGCAAATATTGATATAGTAAAAAGTAATTTCAAATCTTCTTTACCTTCTACTTATGATTTCCTGAGGCCAAATGCCTTTAGATTTTCTATTAAGGATTTGCCTAATACTTCTTTTACTTGTCAATCCGCGAATTTACCCGCATTGCAGATGGGATTTGCATCTCAACCAACGCCTTTCGTTGACATCCCTACTATAGGTGATAAAATAAATTTTGGGGATTTCACTATTCGATTCATTATTGCAGAAAATATGTCCAATTATCTAGAATTATATAGATGGTTGATCGCATTGGGATTCCCCGAAAATTATAGTCAATTCAAGAATTTTACATTCAATCGCCCAAGTAAATTCCCATTCGTAACCAAAACAAATGGCGAATCTGAGGTTTTGGCATACTCGGATGGTACTTTAACTATTCTTGACTCGACAAACAATCCTAAAGTTAATATAATATTTAAAAATTTATTTCCGATTTCCCTGGAAGCGTTAGATTTTGATGTTGCTTCCCAAACCGTAGAATACTTCACTGCAATTGCTAGTTTTAGATATACTGTTTTTGAAGTAGAACCCTTATAATTTTTGGAGTTATTATGGCAGATAAAAAAATTACCCCTATGGACCTTCCACCTGTTCCTAACATCCCAAAGGTACCTTTGGCTGGAGGCACGCAACAAACTCCGCAAGAGAATGTTAAAAAGATGGAAGTTAAACTTGATGATCTTAGGAAAGAAAGAATCTTCATTGCTACCCCTTGTTATGGAGGTATGTTAACTGAAGCATATTTTAGATCAACTGTTCGTTTACTTACTTTTTGCAACCAACATCAAATTCCTGTTGCGTTTGGAACTATCGCGAATGAATCTTTAGTAACACGAGCACGAAATGTCCTTGTTGCTTATTTCCTTCACAGCAATTTTACTCGATTAATGTTTATTGATGCAGATATTGAATATCAGGTTGAGGATGTTATCAAACTGGTTGCTCACGATAAAGATGTAGTTGTTGGTGCTTATCCGAAGAAGGGTGTCAACTGGCAACGTATTCGGGAAAGTGTACGTACTAATGACGAAGGATATAATGATCGTCAAATCGCAGCATTTGGTTCAGACTATGCAATTAACTTTAAATTCCTAAATCGAGAAGCTAAGCAAATTGCTATAGAAAATGGATTGGTTAGATTGCATGATGGAGCTACAGGCTTTATGATGATTAAGAGAGAAGCAATCGATAAAATGATTGAAGCATATCCGGATCTCAAGTATAATAATGATCTTAATACTCCCCCGGAATTAAATCCCCATTTCTATGCTTTCTTCGACACTATGATTGATCCCAAAGATAAGAGATATTTATCCGAGGATTATTGTTTCAGTCGTCGTTGGCAAGAACTCGGTGGAGAAATTTGGCTCGATCCCAGTATTTCTCTGAATCACTATGGTTCGTTTAATTTCCAAGGTAATCCCCAGCAAATTATTCAAATCAAATAAAGTATGAAACTAACAGACTTGCAGGAGATGTGGACAGAAGACTGCAAGATAAATGAGTTGAATCTTGGTCAGGAATCTGTTAAAACTCCTAATCTCCATGCGAAATACTTAAATCTTTTAACTTCTACAAAACTCAATCTGAGGAAAGCTGAATCAGATTATTTAAATTGTAGAAGAAAAAAGTATAAGTATTATCGCGGAGAGATGACCCGCGAAGAACTTGAAGAAGAGGGTTGGGAACAATGGCAAGGAAATAAGCCTCTCAAAAACGAGATGGATGAATTTCTTCAAGTTGATACTGACCTAGTTAAGTATGGTGATAAGATTGAATATTTTAAAACTATTCTATATCAATTAGAGCAAATACTTCGATCACTAAATAGCAGAACCTGGGATATAAAGAATGCTATTGAATGGTCTAAATTTACTAATGGTATGATGTAATGGCGGATATTAAAATCACTAAGAAAAATGAAGTATACCTTCGTATACAATCTGAGCCTTCCATAGCTCAAGAATTGAATGATCATTTTTCTTTTGATGCACCTGGTGCAAAGTTTCATCCACTTTATAAATCTAGAATGTGGGATGGAAAAATACGCTTGTTTTCTATGTTCACTCAAGAATTATTTGTTGGATTGAAAAATTATGTAGAACATTTTGCCAAAGAACGAGATTATATTGTAGATGACTCAGAATACATTCTAACTGCAGATTCTGTAACTTATGAAGAAGTGAAGCAATTTTGCGAAAGATTGGAATTAGCATCAAAGGGTGAATCTATTCAAATCAGAGATTATCAGATAGATGCTGTTTATCAAGCAATATCCAATGGTCGTAAGCTATTGCTGTCTCCTACTGGTTCAGGCAAATCTTTAATAATCTATTGCTTAATTCGTTGGAATGAATTTTACAAACGTAGACAGTTGATATTAGTTCCCACAACCTCTCTCGTAGAGCAGATGTATTCAGATTTTCAAGAGTATTCTTCCATTAATGGTTGGAAGGCATCTAACCATTGTCATCGGATTTATGGTGGTCATGAAAAATCAAATGAATATCCTGTTGTCATTTCAACATGGCAATCTCTATATAAATTGCCAAAGCAATTCTTTTCATCTTTTCAAGTTATCTATGGAGATGAGGCTCATCTATTCAAAGCTAAATCTCTTACCGGTATTTTAAATAAGTGTACAACCACTCCTTATAGATTCGGCACAACTGGAACTTTAGATGGAACGAAAACCCATAAGTTGGTTTTAGAAGGATTATTCGGTCCAGTTTATAAAGTAACAACCACAAGAAAACTTATAACAGATAAGGCGCTCGCGGACCTCCAAATCTATAATTTAATTTTAAATTATTCGGATGAAATTAAAAAGGCAGTTAAGGGCAATTCTTATCAGGAAGAAATGGACTTCCTGGTTCAGCATGAACCAAGAAATAAGTTTATACGTAATTTAGCCTTAAAGCAGGAAGGCAATACGCTTGTACTTTTTCAGTATGTAGAAAAGCATGGTAAAATTTTATTTGATATGATATCCGAAAAGGGCGGCGATCGAAAAATCTTTTTTGTATTTGGTGGAACTGACACAGATCAAAGGGAAGAAATTCGACGTATCACCGAAGGGGAAAATGATGCTATAATTGTAGCAAGTTATGGCACCTTTTCTACAGGAATAAATATTAAAAATTTGCATAATATTATTTTTGCTTCTCCTTCTAAATCAAGAATTAGAAATTTACAATCTATAGGAAGGGGCCTAAGAACAAGTGAGAATAAAACTTCGTGTAATCTTTATGATATTGCAGATGACCTTACTTGGAAATCTAAAAAAAATTATACGTTACTTCATATGATAGAAAGAATTAAAATTTATAATGACGAACATTTTAACTATAAACTTATAAAGGTAGATCTATAGTGTCCGAAGAATTACATTATAAATTTTTAAAACTTACTTCGGGTGAAGGTATTATTTGTACTACAGATGATTCTTGTGAAGATTGGTATGATAGAAAAACTATTTCTATATTGAATCCTGTTACCTTAAATGCCGTGAAATTTCCAAAAGGGGACATGATAGTAGAATCATATCTTTTATATCCTTGGTTGTCTTTTACTGAAGATACGGTTATAGAAATACCAACAACAAGAATTATAGTTGCTCTAAATTTAAAGCCAGGATTGATTAAAAATTATCAAGATTATATAATGTATAGGAGTTCTGACGATTCTGATAATTATGATTCAGAATATACAGAAGAAGAACAAGAAATGATAGATGAAATTATAAATAACTTAGAAGAAAGTGTAGATCAGTATGAAGAAAGTGACCAAGAAGAACAGCTCGGACGAGGTAATAGAAGAAGTACTAGAATCCTCCACTAAGAATATTCCTACATCTTCACATTATGTAGATAATAAAAAATTCTTAGAAGCTCTTATAGATTATAAGGTTAAAGTAGATCAAGCAAAAAGTGAAAATAAGGAGATACCTCAGGTACCTAATTATATAGGTGACTGTTTCATTAAGATTGCTACTCATCTTTCTTACAAATCAAATTTTATCAATTATACCTTCCGAGATGATATGATTTCAGATGGTATAGAAAATTGTCTAACTGCAGCAGCAAAGTTTGATCCTTCTAAATCTTCTAACCCTTTTGCATATTATACGCAAATCATTTATTTTGCATTTATTCGTCGAATACAAAAGGAAAAGAAACAGCAGGCGACTAAATATAAGATAATTGAAAATCTCGATTTAGATGCTATAATGCAAGAATCCGACAATTCTGATGTAGGGCAACAACTTGTAGATTACTTGAAAAAACAATTGGATACTATAGACCCCGATAAAAGATTAACTCCAGCTCAATTAAAAAATAAAAAAGCCAAATTGGCAGAAGAGCTGGATAATATTGATGTTGAATAATAGGAGACACATATGCAGAAAAAAGATTTGAAAGAAGAACTAGTTCCATGTGGTTGTGGTCGAAGTCCAACAGGTTATTGTATTGGACTTCATGAGATGAATGAAGAAGAATATGAAAAATATCTTTTAGGTGAGTTTGAGAGCGACAATGAAACTTAAAGTAGCGGAATTATTTTATTCTGTACAAGGCGAGGGGCGCTATATGGGTGTCCCTTCTGTCTTTTTGAGAACATTTGGTTGTAATTTTAAATGTGCAGGTTTTGGAATGCCAAAAGGAGAAGTTTCAAATGAAAGAGATATTATTTTTCAATCCATTGAAAACTATCAAAAATATAGCGATCTTCCGCTTGTTAGTACGGGTTGTGATTCTTATGCCTCTTGGGATCCTCGTTTCAAGCATCTGTCTCCTTTACTTGAAGTTGATGCAGTGGCAGATGCGATTATGGATATACTTCCCGAAAAGAGATGGGATGACATCCATCTCGTTATCACGGGGGGAGAACCATTATTAGGTTGGCAAAAAGCTTATCCCGAATTGTTGGATCATTCTAAAAATAGACAATTTTTGAAAGAGATAACATTCGAGACTAACGGCACACAAATGTTATCTGAAGAATTTTTTGATTACTTATTTCTGGAATGGACAAGATTTGGTCGAGATTACGATAAATTGACATTTTCAGTTTCTCCGAAATTGTCTGTATCTGGTGAAAGATGGGAGGATGCTATCAAACCCGATATTGTTCGACAGTATCAAGATGTAGGATATACATATCTAAAATTTGTGGTAGCAAACAAAGATGATGTTGCCGAAGCTGAAGCGGCGGTACTCGAATATACAAGAGAAGGTTTTGGTGGCCCTGTATATCTGATGCCTTGCGGCGGTGAAGAGAATATGTATAATATGAATAAGACGCAGGTTGCAGAATTAGCACTTAAATTGGGTTGGAGATATTCTGATAGATTGCAGATTCCTTTATTTAAAAATGCCTGGGGAACTTGATGAATTATTCTTATTATGATTTTGAACAGGACGCCCAATGTATTATTTCTGCAATCAAAATAGGCCATTATAAGTATGATAGGGTAGTTGCTATTTTGCGAGGGGGCCTGCCTCTAGGAGTATGTATATCTCATGCTTTAAATATCCCTTTAGATACACTAAAATGGTCAACTAGAGATTATCCGGAATGTGATTTATTTAACTTGACAATGCGCTCTGATGACCGTATATTATTAGTTGATGATATATGCGATAGTGGCAAAACACTTCAAACGATTAAAGAAAATTTCGTAAATAGTTTCATTCATACCGCAGTGTTAATTTACAATGGTGATCAAAGTTTTATTCCTGATTATTATGGATATAAGATTAGCAGAAAGGAAAATCCTAATTACATAGATTTCTGGTGGGAAAAATATAAATAACTATGCTACACAACGGTAGCAAACTTCAATTTCAATATCCGCGTAAGGAAGGATTCTAAAATGTCATACAATAAAACAAAAACAGACCCTGAACTTGGTTTGAAAGTTCATGAATATCTAGTGGAAGTAGGTGTAGAAACACCCACCAATACTATGTCTCTCGGTTATCCATTGGATCGTAAGGATAAAATCAATATTATTGAAAACTATTTCCGAGAGATTATGGGTGCGCTTGGATTAGATTTGACAGATGATAGTTTAGCAGAGACACCCAATCGGGTAGCAAAGATGTATGTGAATGAAATTTTCTGGGGTTTGGATTTCGAAGCATTTCCGAAATGCACAACTGTAGAAAATAAAATGGCATATAATGAAATGGTTGTTGAAAGAAATATCAATGTACAAAGTAACTGTGAGCATCACTTTGTTGTTATTGACGGCAAGGCGACTGTTGCATATGTTCCAAAGAAAAAGGTGCTTGGTCTTTCTAAGATAAATAGAATTGTAGAATATTTCAGTAAGCGTCCTCAAATTCAAGAACGTTTGACTGAACAAATTTTTCACGCATTGTGCTTTATCCTTGAGACTGAAGATGTTGCTGTGATGATTGATGCTCAGCATTATTGTGTAAAATCTAGGGGTGTTGAAGATGTTGGTAGTTCTACAGTAACTTCCAAATTGGGCGGAGGATTTAAAACTGATCCTTCAGCTAGAAATGAATTCTTAAGTATTGCGCGCATGGGAAAATAAGTGAAGACTTATAGTAAAAGAATTGCTTTTTGTTTAAGTGATCAACATACTATTCCGCACGGTGGGCTTGGTCAGTTTGCTAAAAGTTTCATAGAAAATTTTACTCCGTTGGGATATAAGATTGATATTATATCCGACAAGCCCACCTCTAATATTGAATACAAAAAACTCTTAGAAGATCTCGGAGCGAACTTTGTATATCCCGAATATGTCTCGGCATATACGGATCATACTAAAGCCTTCATGTTTGAGGATTCTTATAATTTAGAAAAGACAATAAATTTTCGTAATTCAATGCTAAGGGCATTGAAAGAGAATTTGTATGACATTGTTATATGCAATACTTTAGAATCGTTTCCCGCAGTGTATTGTTTGAATTTACATAGGCACTGTCAAATAATTTACTATACACACAATGAAAGTATGGTGTTTTTGGATGATAGATCGTGGAAGAATGAATTTACTGAATCCTTCAATGAATATTTCAATGCTTTATTGAATGTACCGAACATCTATATCGGGACACAAACCATGCGCAATGAAACTGAGTTACTTAAAAGATATCCTTCTGCGAGGTGTTTGCCTTTGCCTATGACCGAGGCTGATCTATTAAATAAACATATAAAAGAAAGATCGGGAGTACTTTGGATCGGTAGATGGGAACCTAGGAAAAATCCAGAAGCATTTGTTAAGATGATTGCCGAAACTAAGTTGCCCGCGAAGATAATCACTAATGCAAATGGTGCTAAGAAATTCGAAAAGGCGATGGAAGAAATAGGTGCAGATTTCTACATAAAGACAGGTATTGTTGGGCAGGAAAAGGTGGACTTTATAACCTCTGCACGAGTCGCATATAATCCTGCTATCCGGGAAAGTTTTGGTCTAGCTTTTTATGAGACCATGGGACATATGCCGACCGTAGTATTAAAGGGTATGTCTTGGATTGAAAATTTTGATTCAAAGTATTATATAGCAGCATCAAAAGATAAAGTAAATGATGTTATAACTAAACTATATAATTCTGATATATCCAAGTGGTATGATACTGGCGCTTTAGATTATGTAAAAAGGATGCACGAGAATGGTATTCAAAAATGGTTGCAATGTTTTGATTCATTTAAACCCGCAGAATCCAATAGTGAACGAGCGAAAATAAATGAGAAGTATACTACAAGATACAAAGAATTTTTAATTTCGCTGGGACGAAAAGATATTTCTATGGATGATATCCGTTCTGTATTGACAAACAAGTATAAATTCTATACAATATATACTGATACTGATACCTATCTATCAAAAGACAAAAATTTTATACCCGAGGAAAAAGAAGATACCTCTTTAGAAAGCTTATTTGCATGAGTAAAATATTAGAATACGTTATATCCGGGCCGGCATATCTTAGGCTCGGTGCAGACCCCTGTAATGATCCCGAAACACTTGAGATGATTAATAATATGATTCTCAAGACAGTCCACAATAAAAATAGCCATGAATTTTCATTGTTATACAACGGATTTACGGAAAAGAACTTTGGTAAGAAATTGCAGAAGTATCGACCAGCAATTAAGAATATACACGCGGACTCTGGGGGACTTCAGATCATTACTAGGGGGCTTCCAAATACCCCGGAAACCAGAGACAGGGTTTTTGAAAATCAAGCAACGTATGCAGACATTGGCATGTGCTTTGATGAGATACCTGTACGGGCTACAGGTGCAGATGGAACTTCTTCGAAGATCGATACTAAGCGCAGATACTTTGATCGAGACAACTTTGAGAATTATGCTCGACAGACGGGCAAGAATGTTAGAACTCAGATTGAAAAGTATGTGGAGTTAAAAAGTAATTGTAGGCCTTTTGTTATCGCACATGGTGCCTGCCATGAAACATACGCAGCATGGACAAATTATATTTTAGAAGAAGTCGGTGATCTGAAAGATAAAATCGGCGGTGTTGCTATGGGATCAGCAGCATTAGGCATGGGGCAATTAGAAGATGTGAAACGGGCATTTTACGTCAATCTGTTACCATTTGAAAGACCTTTTCATTTGCACGTATTGGGTGTTGGTGCTTTGAAAAGAATGCTTCCATATCTTTTATTCTCTCAGACTAATCTATATGAGAATATTGCGATTTCGTATGACTCTACTACTCATTCCATGTCTTTGGATAATGGACTATTTTATTTTTCATACTATAAAAAGACCGGAAATGGATATGGTGGTTCCTCAGTAAAGATGGGTAGACCATTTTCAAATATATACAATACTGTTACTGAAGAAATTAATACTGTTTGTGGCACAGAAATGACTGCCAAAGAATTTCATAAACTTATGAATATTTCTGTGGGTGAGTATGTTGAGAATGGCGGTAAGTTTATTGATGTGATGCGAGCAAGACTTGCATTTATTCTAACCAATGTGCATAATTTTACTAAGGATGTAGAAGCTCTAATGACTAATAAAGATGAGTTTTTACGTTTCTGTAGAGATAAAAAGTGTGAGAACGAATATGCGACACTTTTTGATGTTAAAAATATCGATGACTTTTTATACTGGGAAAAACACGTAGGTAAGTTTATGGATTCGGAATCGGTTAACGATGTTGCTCCCGTTTCACTTGAGGATTTATTCGCATGAAGATTAAACGTTGGATCGAAGTTTCTTTTCAAAAAGAAGGTATACATAGATATCCGGATGCCCCTGCGGGGGTAGAATTTTTACAGCATCCGCATCGGCATATCTTCCATTTTTATGTTAAATTGGAAGTATTTCACAATGACAGAGATGTTGAATTTATTCTGTTGAAAAGAGAATTGGAAACCCTATATAGTAAAAATACCTTAGACGCAGATTATAAATCTTGCGAGATGCTGGCAGAAGAATTGATTCAATATATAGTTGAAGAATATCCCGCAAGAGATATAACTGTTCGAGTATATGAAGATGATGAAAACGGTGCGGTGCTAGAATATTCTAGGGATATTACACCTACATGGTATGTAAAGGATGATTTGAAATGAGAAAATTATGGTATATGGGTCTAGAACCATATGAGGGGAGATACACACTTCAGTTAGAGCAATGGAGCGAAAAAGTATTTAAGCGTCGAGGTGTTAATTATGAGATTATTCATGGTGATACTTTGGATAATTCTAAAGCAATTGTAACTGGGCAGGTTCTGGATGCTCATGGTAGATCATATTATTCTTTGACACAGATGGCTAGGCTTGTTCAAAAGATGAAGAACGGCGAAGTAAGTTCTGAGGATGCTATTTTCTTTGAAGATATGTTTACCCCCGGTATAGAGTCCTTGCCTTATATTATGAATCAATGCTTAGAACAAAGACCAGATGTATATGTTAGATGTTTGGCTCAAACTATCGATCCTGACGATTTCCTTTATGTCTGGCGTATGGACGATTGGATGCGAAAGTATGAGCAGATGTTACTACCCTGGGTAAGTGTATTGGCATCAAATGAGGAGATGGTTGCCCATATGAGGATTGCCGGATGGGATGCTCCTATTCATAATATCTCAGGGCTTGCTTTTGATAAAGAAGAAGTTCAAAGCAGGGTAACTAATATTCCATATTTCTTTGATCGCCCTCGGCGAGTTGTTTTTGCTGCTAGATTTGATCAAGAAAAGCAACCGCATTGGTTCATGGATATTATTGAAAAATATCATGAGCTCTATGCTTCACCTACAGAATTTGCAGTTGTATCTGGTGGTCCTTTACGGAGTAATGATGACGGAGTCTTATTACGAGCAAGAGAACTTGAAGAACAAGGTAAGTTGAAAATTTATCAGAATTTGAAGAAGAACGAATACTATTGTTTACTTTCTAATAGTAGAGTATTATTTAATTGTGCTTTACAAGATTGGGTCAGTAATACTGCATCTGAAGCAGATGCATTAGGAACTAACTGCGTATATCCCGCATATAGAAGTTTTCCGGAAACTTTTGCTAATGATCATACTAGACTGTATGTTCCTTGGAGTCAAGAAGATGCTATTGAAAAACTAAACAAAGCATTATCTGAACCTAATAATAATTTGGGTAAGCTCAGTGATTGGACAAGTGGCACTATTGATCGGTGTTTAGATATTATGATGGATCATGATGACGGAAGATCTTTCAGAAATTATGTTAAATACCGTGAGCACATTACCCATGCTAAATACTAAGAAAGTAATAGTAACAGGTGCCGCCGGATATATCGGCGGTCAAATCTGCATTGAGTTAAAATCCAAAGGTTATTTTGTAATCGGTGTAGATAAACGGCATAGACCTCATCTTGATCCATATCATGATATTTTCCTTAAAGATGATTTTGATTCTTATCTATCTCATAAGTTGATACGAGATCATAAACCCGTTGCTATTATACATTGCGCTGGTACAAGTTTAGTTGGTCCTAGCATCAAAGATCCCGAGACATACTTTTATAATAATGTTCAAAAGACAATAAACTATTTGAATGTATTGAAAAATACTTCTATAGAAACTAAGTTTATATTTAGTAGTAGCGCATCTGTATATGGGCTGCCCGTTCAAACTATAGATGAGTCTCATCCTACAAATCCCATATCACCGTATGGTGATAGTAAACTAATGATTGAAAAAGTATTAGCAGCATATTCTAGGGCATATAATTTAAATTATGTCTCTTTCAGATATTTTAATGCATGCGGGGCAGATCAATTAAGTTCGCATGGGCAGGAACCTGATGCCACCCATATCTTTGCTAGAGTTTTTGAGGCAGGGTTGAATAACTCAAACTTTGTTATGAATGGTATAAATTATCCTACTGAGGATGGGACTTGTGTCAGAGACTATATTCATGTTGAGGATATAGCAAACGCCCATGTAATAGCTATTGAGGAAAATATCTCAGGGATATATAATATAGGTTCCCGAAAAGGATATTCTAACTTCGATGTTTTCTATGCAGTAGAAGAACAATTACTATATGAAAAAGATATTGAAACAGGAATCAAATTTATTGCAGATAATCCGAGAGAAGGAGATCCTGCAATTTTAATCGCAGATTCTAGTAAGCTGCAAAAAGATACTTCATGGAAACCTAAAAAGGAAATGAAAGATATAGTTGAAGATTTGTACTATTGGTATACGTCTAAAACTTATAGAGGTCTAGGGACATTCAACCCTCTTTAAATATTCTGCATGTCATCAAACTTACTCAAGGGAGGCAAGAGGTGGCGAAATTTTATTCTACAAAAACATATGGTAATGATAGAGGTTTAAGTTGTTGTTTTAGGCAGTGGCGAAGCACTCACTCTCATTGTTCTTTGTTACATGGTTATAGTCTCGGATTTCGAGTTATTTTTGAATGTGATACTTTAGATGAACGAAATTGGGTGATGGATTTCGGAGGATTGAAAAGTTTTAAAAAATGGCTTGACGAGGCATTTGATCATACATTAGTAATTGCCAAGGATGATCCTGAGTATAATCTATTGATAAGCCTTCCGAGGCATATTGCAGATGTAAGGGTAGTAGATGGGGTCGGCTGCGAACGATTTGCTGAGATGGCTTTCAATAAGATGAAAGAGATATTAGAAAATAATATTGCCGACGGTAGGGCATTAAATTCGACTGTACGAGTTAAATCTATGGAGGTATTTGAACATGCAGGTAATTCCGCAATCTACGAGGCTTGAAAGACACATATCACATCTGCAAGAACTACATAATGATTTGGACAAACAGATAAATGATGCTATAAAAAATTATAAAGATGATAGTTTAGTGACAGGTTTGAAGAAAAAGAAACTTGCCCTTAAGGACGAAATAGAAAGATTTCGTAATGAAAATAGCATTAATAACTGATACACACTTTGGTGCTAGATCAGATTCGCAACCTTTTGATTTATACTTCAAAAAGTTCTATGAGGAAGTATTTTTTCCCACTTTAAAATCTAGGGACATTACCCATATTATACATTTGGGTGATACGTTTGATAGAAGAAAATATATCAATTATCAAACTTTGAAATCTTGTAGAGAATATTTCTTTGATCGTTTGAAAATATTAAACATCAAATGTCTGATGCTTGCAGGCAATCATGATACATATTTTAAAAATACTAATGATGTAAATTCCCCGGACTTGCTTTTAAAAGATTATAATAACATTAAAGTATTAGATGATCCAAGCAATGTAGTGTTCGCCGACACCAATTTCTGTATGATTCCTTGGATATGTGCTGATAATTTTAAGCAGACCATGGAAGTTATAGAACAGTCATCCGCAGATATTTGCCTTGGACATTTAGAACTTGCGGGATTCGCAATGTTTAAAGGACAAGAGAATCACGATGGTATGGATCCAACAGTATTTAAAAATTTTAAGTTTGTGGGCTCTGGACATTTCCACCATAAAAGCACTAAGGGCAATATCCATTACCTCGGCAATCCATATCATATGTTTTGGAATGACTATGAGGACAATCGAGGATTTCATATACTAGATACAGAAACGTTAGATTTAGAATTTATAAAAAATCCTAATACTATATTTGCCAAATATTACTATGACGATGAGAAAGAAGATCCTCTGAAGTTTGATACTGAGGAATTTCGTTCTAAGTTAGTTAAAGTTATAGTTATCAATAAGAAAGACTTTTATAGATTCGATAAATTTATAGACAACATCTATAAAGTAAATCCTTTAGAATTAAAGATAGTTGAAGATTTTTCTGAGTTTGAAACTGAAGCATTGGATGAAACTATTGACTTAGAAGATACTATGACATTACTATCTAATTATGTTGAAAGTATCGAAACAGATGTTGATAAAGAAAAATTAAAAACGATTCTTAAGACATTATATGTTGAAGCCCAACACTATGAGGAAGTATGATTAGATTTAAAACTATAAAATGGCGTAACTTCCTATCAACCGGAGCACACTTCACAGAAGTAAAATTAGACCATTCATCGACCACGCTTATCGTAGGTGAGAATGGTTCGGGCAAAAGTACGATTTTGGATGCCCTATGCTTTGTATTGTTTAATAAGCCTTTTCGAAATATCAACAAACCTCAACTTGTAAACACTATCAATCAAAAGAATATGGAGGTTCAGGTAGAATTCTCCATAGGCAAAAAAGAATATAGGGTAGTACGAGGAACGAAGCCTGGCGTGTTTGAGATATATGTGGACAATCAACCTATTAATCAAGATGCTGCTTCCAGAGATTATCAGAAACTATTAGAAGAAAGCATACTAAAATTAAATTATAAGTCTTTCACACAGATCGTTATACTAGGTTCGGCATCTTTTACTCCCTTCATGCAACTTCCGCTCGGACATCGAAGAGAAATTATCGAAGATATCTTGGATATCCAAATATTCACAGTAATGAATGGTGTTCTGAAGGAAAAATTACAAGAAAATAAAACTGCGATAACCGATATTGAAACTCAATTGGAAGTAGCTAAGCAAAAGATAAAACTTCAGCAAGATTATATTAAAACTCTTGAAAATGATAAGACAAAGAAAGTAAATGATGTTGCAAATATTATAACTTCGACAAATGTTGAGATTTCTGAGTATGAAGAAAAAATTAATAAACTTCAAATAAAAATAGAAAACTTAGAAGAACAGATTATAGAAGAGGGAGATTTTGAATCTAAACATTATAAATTAACCGAACTGCAGAAGAAACTTAGCAATAAGATTGCCGACGCTAAAAAAGAAATAGAGTTTTATAGCAATCACGATAATTGTCCAACTTGTAGTCAAGCTATATCTGAGGATATCAAACAGGAACATATAGTAAAACATAATACGAAGATAGAAGAAATTAATACTGCGATATCTGATCTATCAAATCAGATAAAGGATATTCAATCTAGATTAAATATTATCAATGAAATTAAAAATCATATATCATCCTTAACCAATGATATTATCAAATTTAATCAAAATATTATTGCATGCCAGAATTATATACAAAAGCTACAAAAAGAAATAGAAGAAACCAATTTAAATACTGGTAATATTTCTGACGAGAAGACTAAACTAAAAGCATTGGCGAAAGATGCAATGGCACTGGCTGAAACCAAAAGCGGATACTCCCAAGATAAACATTACTTAGATATTGTTAGTATTTTACTTAAAGATTCCGGCATTAAAACTAAAATTATTAAACAATACTTACCAGTAATTAATAAACTAGTAAATAAATATCTAGCAGCAATGGACTTCTTTTGTCATTTTGAACTAGATGAAACATTTAATGAAGTTATTAAATCTAGACATCGTGATGAATTTTCGTATGCTTCTTTTAGTGAAGGGGAAAAACAGAGGATTGATCTCGCATTGCTTTTCACTTGGAGAACTATTGCTAAGATGAAGAATTGTGCTAGCACAAATCTTCTGTTACTTGATGAGGTTTTTGACTCTTCGTTGGATGCTAACGGTACAGATTATGTAATGAATCTGTTAAATACTTTAGGTGAAGAAACAAATGTATTTGTTATCTCTCATAAAGGAGATTTGTTATTTGACAAGTTTAGGAGCGTTATTAAGTTTGAGAAACAACAAAATTTTTCTAGGATAGTAAAATGAAACTAGTAGAATCGACTCACCCATTACTATATGAACCAACGAAAGAATTTGTTTTTGATGGCTCAACGGATCCAAAAGAATTATCAGAAACAATGTTTGAACTAATGGAAAAACATCAAGGGGTGGGGTTGTCTGCAAATCAAATTGGATTAAATTACAAAGTATTTGTTCTTGGTCATGAAGGATACAAATTAACAGTATTTAATCCTAGGATAATGGAAGAATCTAAAGAACAAGTTATTATGGAGGAGGGTTGTTTGTCTTTTCCTTTAGTTATAGTTAAGGTAAAAAGACCCAAATCTATAGTTGCGGAATATCAAGATGAAACCGGTGAAAAGTTAAGAATTAATCTATCAGGATTGACTGCTAGAATATTCTTACATGAGTATGACCATATGCTAGGTATAACTATGAGGCAGAGGGTATCTGCGATCAAATGGAATGTAGCTAATGGTAAAAAGCGAAAAATAGAAATGAAAATAAGGAGATCAAAAAATGGCAACAG
>OGWH01000031.1_pt1 | contig 17997 bp, 16 predicted proteins | sample 1575971 | NCBI WGS metagenome assembly OGWH01 (sample SAMN07581554, study PRJEB24739) | freshwater metagenome
GGTTTCTGTCTTTTTAATATCTCTAACTGTACCGCCTATAGCTTCTGCTTCTTCAATCATTTTACCGCGCAGTGCTTCAAATTCTCCTTTTGCGCGAGTCATTCGAGCTTTAGCTACCAATCCCTCTTCATTTAAAGCATCAAGCGATGCCCTCCAGCGTCTTTCGGCTTCTTGTCGAGGTATCAACAGTTCGCCTTGTTGTGAAGTGGGGGTAGAAAATTCAAAACGACCAGGCCCTGCTATTCGATTTTGTGTTTCTAATGCTGAAAGATTTTGTTGAATCTTACCCAATGCTCCTTCTGGGTTCTTAGTCATGTTTTCAATTTGTTGCTGCATCGTAAAAGGAATTCGTTCTGGTGTAAATTTTAAGGCGTAATTTAAAGCTCCTGGTTTCGTTGGATCTTTTTGAATTGGCGCAGGCGGAGCCGATGTTAAAGGCAAATCGGCCGGCAAAGGCCCGCGAAGCATGTTTGAAGGCTGCGCAGCTATGCTGGAAAGCGGCGAAATTGCATTAGATCGAATAGATGTTTGAGCCTCAGGGCCAATTCGAGGTTCTACTCGACCGACCATCCTCCCCGGTGGCGATTCAGATCCAATTCTGGGTTCTGCTTGACCAATCATCCTGCCTGGTGGCTGCTCAGCATCAAATTGTCGCATTAAAGAGCGAGGAATATCTGCTTCAGATAAATTTGCCATTTGTGGCAACAGGCGATTAAATTCACGAGCCATAGCACGTCTTTGGCTTTCTGCAGTTTCAGGCTTGCCGCTTAAAGCTCGACTGACTGCGCCTAACCCAACACCACTTAAAACGTCAACAACCTCTCGTCCGTAAGGATCTTGCTGCATGCGATTAGAAAAATTTATTGCATCTTGAAGCAATCCGCTTGGAGTACGAGCAGGGAGTTCAGTCTCAGAAGAAACAATTGGCTCAGGAATTGTTGATACAGGTGGTGTAACAGGAGCAAGTTTAGGCGCCTGAATAGAGATAGGTACTGGAGTAGGAGCAGGCGCAACAGTCGGTTTTTGTTCGGATTTAGGCTCTCCCATCGGTACAAAATCAGGAACAAGTTTTTTATACTCTGCTAATGCTGCAGCTTGAATTTGTTCCCGAGTTGCATTTTCAGGCACGGTAACAATTATTTCTTTGCCATTTGGACCTATAATCGTATAAGTAATCATTTTAACCTGCTAGATTAAATTATTGCTTGATGGTAAACCCAGGCAAAATTGTTGTTCCAGGAGATAATCTTTGGGGTTGTGCTGCAGTAGCAGGCGCGGCAGGAGCGGTAGGCGTTGGAGCTTTAAATTTGATGATAGAGTTCCTAATGTCTTCTAATTGGCGATTATAATTTTCTAAAGCAGTTTTATAGGTTTCTGTCTTTTTAATATCTCTAACTGTACCGCCTATAGCTTCTGCTTCTTCAATCATTTTACCGCGCAGTGCTTCAAATTCTCCTTTTGCGCGAGTCATTCGAGCTTTAGCTACCAATCCCTCTGAGGTGTCACTTAGACTGCCGCCCAGATCCGAAATAAGACTGCGTTCTGCGTTAGAAACAGCACCTTGGCCCTGCAAAAAAATCCGGGCAAAATTTAAATTCAACATTCCCATTTGCTGGGTAAGCAATTCAGCAGCTCGTATTTCTGCCGGAGTTTTAAAGGCGGTGCGCAATGCAGGTTCTAATGAGCCAATTCCGATAGAGGTGTTTCCAATACGAAAAGCATCTTGCACCAAAGTACCTAGACCGCCCAAGATGCCCGAATTTCGCAGAATTCCAAGAGTGTTTCTAGTTCTTGGATCAGATGCTATAGATATAATGCTGTCTGCAATCGGAGCAAGTGAAGAAGCTTCATTTGCTTTATCAAGCATGGTTTTCTTTTCGTTTTCAATAATTTTCGCAAGCTCTATTTCTCTTGCTTTTCTTATTTCTTCATTTACTTCAAATGTCTTTTCCGCTCTTTGTCTTTGCTCTAATGTGCGCCCACCTAGTGTTTCTCCAGACGCCGCTGTTTGTATTGGCGCGGAAGCAGCGCTTATAGTTTGTGGATTTACTTCTGGCGCACGAATTGGAGACGATACTGCTCCTACAGGGGCTGTTGGAGCGATCGTCGCGGCTCCTGAAGGCGTCGTTGTCGTTGCGGGAGGTTTTGTCTCCGTACGACGGGAAATACTAGACAAAGGTTCGCCTGCTTTCAACTGGCTTACAAATGAATCGTACCAATTTTCTCTTTTTGATTGTTCTCTTTTTTCTTCATAAAGTCGAATTTCGTTTGCACGGAGTTTTACTGTACCTCCTAATTCAGGAATGTATTGTTCCATAACTCCTGCGCCACCATAGCCTGGTTGCAACATTCTGCCAGATGATTTACTAACCATTGAGCCATCGGGTAAAATTGCTACGTCTTCCCTTTCGCCTTGTTTTATTTTGAAATAAATGTCCACTAATGCTTTAGCCCTTGGATTGTTGGAAGCTGCCAATCGCATTAATATGTCATTTGGAATTTCGCTCAACATGGTAATTCCCGGTTGAGTTCCGGGCTGAGCTTCAGATTGGCCAGCAGTAAAAGGGTTTGTTAATGCTTCCCGATTGCCGGCCATTTGATTGAATGCAGAACGCAATTCTTGCGCTTCTCGTTGTTGTTGAAGTGTTTCAAGTTGCGTTTTTACAAGTTCCGCTTGCAGTTGTCTGCGTTGCAATTCGCGTTGCTCTTCAATTGCTTGAGCCTCACCTACTGATTTGGCAACATTCCCAAGAGAATTAAAAAAGTTGCCTGAGGGGTTAGGTGCAAGAAACCCTTGTGCCATAGCGAGCATGACCGGGTCAAACAATGCTTGACGTTTAGTCAATGCTTCAGCTAGACGCTGTTGAGCAGCTTGAAGTTCTGCAAGTTTTTCTTGCTCTTCTCGAGATTCGCCTAACCCTAAAGATAACGGGCCGGTTGATTTCGGAATTTTAATGTTTGAAGTAGTCATGATTAAATTGGAGGTGTATCTGATTGAGCGGCATTAATATAATCAGCCCATGAATTAAATCCAGTGGGCAAGTCTAAACCGACGTTTGTTGCACTTTTCCCAAATATTTGACCTGCTACGTTTGCAATAGCCGACAACAATCTATCTCCTGCTCCTCCTCCGCCAGCCGGGAAAGCTGCACCTATTAAACTACTTAAACCAGCTATCTGTTCCAACGGAGATTTATTGTACATTGGAGGGAATGTCTCAGCTTTAGATTCTGTGCTGGTCGGGTAAGCATAACCACGCATCAATTGAGCAACATTGGCTGCTCGCGTCAGCGGGGCTTCTAGTTTTGCTTGTTCATAAGCGGTTTGTTGAGAACCCAGCTTCGCCAAAGCACCGTAAGCTTCTTCTGCAGCTTCTTGCTCAGTACGACCAAGGTTAGACAACCCTGTTCCAGCTTGAACGTCATACCCGGCTTCCATCAACGCAGCTTTAACGGCTTCATTGTAAGGGTCCATTTGCGCCCTGGCGGCTGAAGTCAACCCAGTGCCGCCAGTAACGCCTAACTGTTCAAGTTCTAAAGCAGACCTCAAAGCATCAGAAAAAGAACGTCTTTCTTCCGCTCCTAAGTTAGTGAGTGCTTGCGCTTTAGACACATCAGTTTGAGACTCTTTAAGTGCTGCCTCGAGTGCTGTTTTGTACCCTTCTTGCTCCGCTTTGCCAAGCGATGTTAATCCAACGCCTGATTGAATATCATAACCGGCTTCTTTTAAAGCTGCTTCTAATGCGGTTTCGTATCCTTGAGATCGAGCTTTTGCTTGTTGAGCAAGTAAATTTGATTGAATATCCGCAGCAGTTTGCCCCAAAACATTTGAATACCGCCTGCTGCCAAGATCACCCTGTCCGACAAAACCAGCTTTTAGCGAAGGCAACACGTTTCTTTGATAATTAATGGCCGATTGTTTTGCCATCTCATCAACTACTGATTGTTCATAAGGGTTATAAAAAGCTCTTATGTCTGATTGGCTAACAGGCTGCCTTTGAAAAGCACGCTGAGCCTCATCAAAAGATCTTAACCCCAAACCTCCGGTTTCGCTTTGAGATGTAAAAGGTTTATAAAAAGCATTAATACGCTCTTGTGCAGTCAACGGCGATAACGCAGAAAGCGATTTTTCAAAAATAGGTTCATATGTAGTAGCTCGATTTGGATCAAGCAGTTTAGTAACATCTGATGCGGTAACCGAAGGCTGTAATGCTTCAATAGCTTTACTTAACGTGCTTTCGTATCCTGTGGCTCGTTCAGGATTTAAAAAACCCGTTATATCTTCAGAAGTAACTGGTTGACGATCAAAAGCTGAGGCCGCATTGGTCAATGCTCCTGTATAACTGGTTAAAGGCGACCCGGTATATCCAATAATTTGCCCTTGCGCGTTGTAGGTAGGCGTGCCTCCAGCACCAATATAAGCTCCCTGCTGCAGCGCAGACATGGGAGTAATAAGGCTTGCACTGGTGCTTGGTGTTACCCCTGTGATTTTTCCCTCAGCATCATAAGTAGGGGTTCCCAAAGCCTGCGTACCCGCGCTGGCTAATTGCGTAAGGTAATTTGTCAGATATTGCGGTGCAGACTGAACCGCAGAACTTTCAAGCTCTACGGGGGTTGGAGCATCGCCTTGAAATAAATTCATGATTTTTGTCCTTTAATATAATCAAGCGGACTTTTTAACGCAGCCGGAGGAAGATTTTTATGATCCGTGCTGCGTGCTCTTTTTCTTATGTTATGCATCATTTGATATAATTTTAACGTACCTGCTTTTGTTGAACCATTTCCAAGCGCAGACACAACATCGGCAGGAAACACAAACTCACCGTCAGCCAACCAGGCGGGGATATCATCCGACTGGCCATCCCCCGGGCCTTCAACATGTTTTCCGTGCCTGTGATCTTCTCTTCCTCCTGCAGCATACATTGATTGAATGTTAAGAGGTGAACCGCCTTGTTTAAACGTCCAAGTTTTTGTCACTGGCTCAGTAAATTTTGGTTCGTAAAACTCAGGTGAAGCATTTTCAACAGCATCGGCTTGTTCTATTTTTTCTAAAATATCATCAATTGAAGTTTCTCGTCCATAAGCATAAACTGGCAGTTCAGAATTGGTTTCAAGCATACTTTTCCCTAATTCTTGCTCAATAATTGCTTCTTGTAAAGCTTCTAAAGGATTTTTTATTTTTTCTTTAGTCATGCGTGATTTTAGCAGTTGAGCTAGCAACCATGCGGGGCCTCGATAAGCTCCAATTCCTGGACTAAATACAACTGGAGAAGTTTTTGGTGTAGAAGTTTTTGGTTTAGTCCCTGTACCCGTACCTGTCCCTGTTCCGGTTCCTGTGCCTGTTCCGGTTCCTGTGCCTGTTCCAGTTCCTGTTCCAGTTCCTGTTCCAGTTCCTGTACCTGTCCCTGTTCCGGTTCCTGTGCCTGTTCCGGTTCCTGTGCCTGTTCCTGTTCCAGTTCCTGTTCCAGTTCCTGTTCCAGTTCCTGTACCTGTCCCTGTACCCGTACCTGTCCCTGTACCCGTACCTGTCCCTGTACCCGTACCTGTCCCTGTTCCGGTTCCTGTGCCTGTTCCTGTTCCAGTTCCTGTTCCAGTTCCTGTTCCAGTTCCTGTTCCAGTTCCTGTACCTGTCCCTGTTCCGGTTCCTGTGCCTGTTCCTGTTCCAGTTCCTGTTCCAGTTCCTGTTCCAGTTCCTGTACCTGTCCCTGTTCCGGTTCCTGTGCCTGTTCCGGTTCCTGTGCCCGTTCCAGTTCCTGTTCCTGTACCAGAGCCTGAGCCAGAGTCTCCTGGTTTACCTTCTCCTGGTTTACCTCCCCCTGGAGTACCACCTCCAGGTGTATCGTCTCCTGTTTGCCCTCCCGTCTGGCCTCCCGTCTGGCCTCCCGTCTGGCCACCAGTTTGACCTCCTGTCTGGCCTCCAGTTTGGCCTCCAGTTTGGCCACCAGTTTGACCTCCTGTCTGGCCACCCGTTTGACCTCCTGTCTGGCCCCCCGTCTGGCCACTTGTTTGTCCGCCTCCCCCTTCTGGAATGCTTCCTCCAAACGTAATGGGAGAAACGTTTAAATCTCCAGTAAATGCGGGAATTCCAGATGTTCCCGTAAATCCAAATGTGTCGCCCCCTGTCTGACCTCCCGTTTGTCCCCCTGTTTGTCCCCCTGTTTGACCCGATGTTTGGCCGCCAGCCTGCCCCCCTGTTTGCCCCCCTGTTTGACCTTCAGCCTGCGCCCCTGTTTGACCGCCTGTTTGACCGCCTGTTTGACCGCCAGTTTGCCCGCCTGGTTGTCCAATGATAGTGCCAGCAGGGGTACTAGTGCTAGTGCTAGTGCTAGTGCTAGTAGATCCACCTGGCCCTGGTTTGGGCTTTTCTTCTTTTCTTTTTTCTTCTTCTTTTCTTTTATCTTTTTCCTCTTGCGTTTCTTCTGGCAAACGAAGGGCGGATTCTATTTGATCAATTGTAAATCCTTGGTTTTTTAAAGATTCTTCTAATTCAGATCTAGTAAAGTCTTTAAATTGGCCTACTCCAGCTCTATAATCATATGTTGAATCAATTAATGTCTGTATATCTGGTTCGGATCTGTCAAAATTAATATTGCTTGTTGCTCCGGTTTTTATTGGAATTAAAGTAGGTTTTTCATAATCTGGCAAATCTTCAAAATCTTCAAAATCTTCAAATAATTCTGTTTCAATAGGTCTTAAAAATACATCGCCTGAAATATTTACAATACTGTAAATTCTGCCACTTGCTTCTTCTTGAACTAAATTTCGATCACCTCCTCCGCTTATTGGCACAAATCCAAAAGGCAGGTTTACAAGACCGGAACTTCCTTGTCCAGACATTGTTAAATTGGTTGCGCCTCCAGTGGGGCTGCCACCTATAATGGCAGAAGTAGTGCCGCCACCAGTGCCTTCAACATTGCCAGGAGAAATGTTAATAATAGTTTGTGTATTTCTATCGTTTATTGGTGGCGAAGCAACCAATGGTTCAGCGGCAGATAAAGCATTATATTCTGACTCAGCTAAATTAAAAGCCTCTGAATCGCTATAACCTAAGCTCAAGTATTTTTCATATATATTGTTAAATACAAGATTTACTCCAGAAACATCTATTCTTAAAATTCCATCAGCGTTTCTTTCCCCCGAATCAACCGTATCTCTTCCAGATACTAAAGTCAAAGGACTTGGAGAAATGTCAAATCCAAGTTGAGAATTTTCATCAGCCAAAGTATAAATAATTGGGCTAGATGAAGTATCTTTGTTTATTATAGGAGCTGTGGCTGAATCTCCAGGGCTAATGCCTCGACCTCCTGTGACATTAAACTCATCTATTACAGAACCAGAAGTTTGCGCATTATTAAACGCCAATTGAGCCATAGACCCTAATGCGCCTTGCTCGTTGCCAACAATTAAATTGGCACCTATGCTGACTAACGCCCTGGCATTAGCATCAGATATATTTAGTGCTGGAGCAACCAAACTAGCTGCTTTATCAATTCCATACCCTATAGCCAACGCAGCAGGATCAAACTGCCCAGTTCGAATAAGTTGAGAAGCTGCATTACCTGCCAATCTTCCAAGATCGCCAGGTATGGCGGTTGATAACGAACCTCCAGCAAACGAACCCAACGCTCCACGAGCCGCATCGACTAATGCGTCGTCAAGATCTCGACCTTGCGCTAAACTAGAAGTCAGAGTAAGCGCTCCGCTACCCAACGCCATAGCTCCTGCCGAAGTAGCAGCTAAAGCTCCTCCGCTTAATGCGCTTCCAAGTCCACCTACACCTCCAAAAGGCAAAGTAGCCGCAGTCAATAACAGTGTCGCAACAAAAGGATCAATACTAGAACTATCTATTGATGCAGTATAAAATCTAGGTTTGCCTGTGCTAAGATCTAATCCATAAGCAGTACCACCGCCATATTGTTCACCGGTGTAAGTATTACCAAGATTTATTGGAGTTCCGTTAGGGCCAACAATTTGTTCGCTTGTGCCATAAATAGCATTGCCGTTTTCATCTATCCCAAGGTAAGATCCTTCAACAGGGGATATCTTTAATTGAGATAAATCAGTAACTCCAGAACGCATCAAATTTCGAGCCATGTCTAATATGACCATTTGGCCCGCGTTTGGTGTAGATCCTAAAGCATCTTTTAATATTCCAGCGTTAAACCCAATGTTTACGCTATAAGGATCATTTGCAAGTTGACTTTGTACATCAGATCCAAAAGCGCTACCTCCTATTTGATTAACGTCAAAATTTTTAGCTATTTGATCTGCCAAAGTTACTAATGTATTTATATTATATTCTGTCCCTGACTCCGCATCTTTGATTACCTTGGGTTGAATTGTGTTTGCATCTATAGCGTTTTGAGCTCTTTCATCTGCAGACAAAGTAGATGTAACAGGCGGAGGAGGCTCATAAACAGGGGGTGGAGGTTCATAAACCGGAGGTGGAGGCTCATAAACAGGCGGAGGAGGTGCATAAACAGGGGGTGGAGGTTCATAAACCGGAGGTGGAGGCTCATAAACAGGCGGAGGAGGTGCATAAACAGGGGGTGGAGGTTCGTAAACAGGAGGTGGAGGCTCATAAACAGGCGGAGGAGGTGCATAAACAGGGGGTGGAGGTTCATAAACCGGAGGTGGAGGAGGAGGTGGTGGTGGAGGTGAAACAGGTGGAGGACTATAAACAGATCCGTAATAATCGTCTACAAACTGATTTGCATAATAATCGTCATAAGTATAAACAGGTGGAGGACTATAAACAGATCCGTAATAATTGTCATAAGTGGGAGTATACTGATTTGCATAATAATCGTCATAAGTATAAACAGGTGGAGGACTATAAACAGATCCGTAATAATCGTCTACAAACTGATTTGCATAATAATCGTCATAAAATTCTTGCAATCCTGTTTTTGGATTTTTTGTTCCGGAACCACCAAGAAGTTTCAAAATACCCGCTTCGCGCGGAGTGATGTGCGCAAGCATGGTATCGCCGTACCGTCCGGCTTTACGTACCTCTTCAGCGTATTTTTTGAGCGGACTCATGTTTACCTTCCGTTCATGGCGCCTACAACAGCCTGCGCCCATTCCTGCCAGTCATCAAACTCTTTTGTTTCCGGTATTGCTTCATTCGCAAATACATCGATGGCTTTCAGGCCTGCACCCCACTCATACCATGGCGTAGAGTCTGGAATTGCCAACTGCTGCCCAGCAAACATTTCGCACATAAGACTCGCCCAAGAATCAAAAGTGTGATACCGCGGATCATAAATGTTCATGTTGAGTATCCCCGGACATCACCAATATCGGCACTCACAATGACTTTGCCCATCTGATAGTTGCCGCCGGCCTGGTTGGATACAAACTTCAGGCGCAACTCCCTGCGCTGCTCCTTCATGTCAATTTTACCCGTTGTGGCATCAAAGGTGTACGGACCCGTTGTCTGGTTGGCTTCTTGCGCATAGGGTCTGCCAATGATGTACAGATCCATGTCGCCATCAAGAATAAAGTCCGGTTCTACCCGCTCGAGGCGCAACCAACGGTTCTCTCCAATAGGAGAAGGCTGCGATGGACCACCTGCCACCCATCCTAGATCAGAAGTTTCAACGTAGCTCTCAATGGCCAGAACTTGTGTATCTTGTATCGCATCCGTACCCACCTCGTGCTGCCAAAGCGAAACAAAACTCATGACAGAACTTACGGTAAGCTCAAATCCCGAGCCAGCAGGGATGGTTGCGGACAGCAGGTCTCCGACTGCGTAGCCTGTTCCACGGTCTTCAATCACGCAGGAGATGACCACATTACCCAGCACCACAATCGTCGCTGTAGCGCCCGATCCTGACCCTCCTGTGAGGCTGAGGTAACTGTACGTACCGTTGGTGTACGCACTACCTGCATTGGTGATCGTGGTCACATTGATGCCACCTGTGGCGTTGATCGTCGTGCCGGCGTTTACCGGGAATCGAAATACTTGCGAGAAGTAACCTGCAGAGCGTTGCGCACCAAGCGCCTCTCCTGCGTCGTACCACACATTCTCACGGATGTTGTAGATGATGGCATCCGTGCATTCTGTGTTATCCCCGCGAGGGTAGAACCACCATATTTCTCCAAACCGCGGCACTTTGCTTGCAAACACCTTCTGACGCTGCGTGTAGTTGAGATTGTCAAAAAAATAATTCTGATTGAAAGGATTGGGCACCTCTTTCGTCACACCGTTATAGAGCAGGAAGCGATCCGTGCCGCACCAAAAAAAGATGCCGTCATACTCAATGACTCCTGCAGATGACATGAAGGACGACTGGTTGGTAATGATGTCGTAGCGCCAATACGTCGGTGCGGCAAAATTTGCCGTTCCTGCCACCCCCAAGGATTGCGGGTTGAAACTCACGCGGATGATGCTGTCGAGCGACCAGAAAAGCCCGGAGGGGCTGTTGGATCCACCGCGCACCGGGTAGCCATGAACGATCTTGCCGGTAGCCACGTTGACCTCGTTGGCATCCGCACTCGTCCAGTCATCAATGTTGCCCGCAGAGCAGTTCCGGATGAAACCCTCGTTGCCGTAGACGAAGACGTAAGGGTGGAGCGACACCACGCCACCACTGCACGTGACTTCGTTGTCAAAAACCACAGGCAGGCTTGTATAGCTCGCCGTTGCGTTGGCGGTAAGCGTCACCGTGGTGGTGATCACAGAGAGCACCCGGGTTGCCGCGGGAATGCCAGGCCCCGTCACAAGTTGCCCTGCAGCCACCTTGGGATCTGCCGTATCCAAAGTAATGACGGCAGAACCGCTTGTGATGGTGGCCGCCACCGAAAAGATTCCTGCAGCCCACATCGTGCTGCCACTGATCAGGCCGGCAAGGAGTGGCGTGTTGGTTTCATCTGCAATATCGCTCAGATCTCTCGAGGCATGCGCCAAGAGCAGGTTGGCACCCGTACCGTTGGTATCCGTGAAAGTGTCAAAGGTCCAATTGTTGTTGACGTTTGCGGTGAAAGGCGCAGTGATCGTGCTCACCCTCACCGTGAAGCCGGATCCTGCGGGCAGGGTTGCCGTAAGCGTCTCCCCAGGAAGGTAGCGCAAGCCTCCGCTCAGGAGCGTCACCCCTGTCACAGTACCACCACCTCCGACCACGATAGAGGCCGTTGCAGCGCTTCCTGATGCCGACCCTGTAAGTTCCCTTGCATAGGTGCCTGGCGTGTATCCTGAGCCCGCTACAGTGCCTGTAAGGGCCGTAATGGGGCCCGAGAACTTGAAGTCCGTAACTCCTGCGCCCACCCCATTGTTGTTGACGCCAACCACCTGCAGACCGTCCGAATACCCGCTGTAGACGTTATTGAGGGCATTCTTGACGATTACGTACACACCTCGAGAGGGTCCTGCCAGGTTGCCGGTGATCTGCCGATACCCCCCAATCTTGCGCGGCCTGCTTCTCTGAAAGCGCACCCAGCGACCATCGGTGTAGTATTCCTTATCAAAAAGCGTTCCGTCGCGTTGAATTCCCGCCCTGGTGTCAAGCGCAAAAACCTTCTTGGTCATCAGAATGTTCCACCGGAAATACCACTTGTAAAGTTGCCTGTGCCTGTGATTTCAAGGCCTGCTGCTGCGAGATTCAAGCGCTGTGTTCCAAGGATGGAAATACCAAAGTTTCCTGCTCCCGGACGATAGATGCCGGTATTAATTTCTGATCCAAAATTAAGACTTGGAGAGCCTGCTGATCCATTAACGAGACTGAACGACGTACCGCCTGCTTGCGTGGTGTTGGCATTCAGAATGTTGGTGCCATCGCAAAACAACGTGGCCTGTCCCGCCGCAGGCACTGTGGCCGTATTTGCACCAATTGCCGCAGTTTTAATGGTTACTGTAAATCCGCCCGCCGTGGTTTGATTGCTTACCACGTACAAATTAACCACGGGCGGAACGATAATATTGACGTTTCCGGAAAGCGTGCCATTAATGATCATTAAGGTATTGGACGCCTCACTTGCAGTAAGTGTGTAGTTGCCCGTAGTAACCGTTTTGGTCAACACCCCGAATTCAAAAAGCGTACTTGCCCCATATCCTACGGTCACAAACGCAGTACCGGTGGATACGATAAATGCTGATTCATTCGGCTGAAAAATCTTGCTTACCGCACCATCCAGCAATTCACCCCCGGATGTGTTAACTGTCAGTGAACCGGTTCCGTTGTTTTTTATTAAAAAGAACCAGTTGTTTCCAACTGCGGTACTCAGGGGCAAAGTAACAGTTGTTACACCACCTGTCCACACATAGGTTTTTGCGCGGTCCCCATCCACAAAACTTTGGCTTGCCACAATTGCAGAAACCGGATGCGTCTGATCCAGTACCGTACCATTGGCCTCCAGACCTGCACCCGCAAGTGTGGCTGCATCCGCATTGGACGTACCCGCTCCAAACGTAAAGTTACCCCATGTTCCTGCGTCGGTGCTATTGTCTGTCAGATAGATATAGCGCGCTGATCCCGCGGCAATGGAAACGATCGTTGCTGTACCGTTGAGCGTCTTAACGGTGAAGGTGTTCCCGCCCGTGTTGCGGATCAGAGCATCTTGGCCCACCGAAACCTGACTTGCCGCGGGCATACGCAACTCAAGTCCGCCAGACGATGCCGCGACATCCATGATGCGCGCCGCAGGCGTTTCGCTTTGCAGGTTGCCATTGATTGGCCACACGAGCTGCAGGTTTGCAGCAAGCGTGATGGATTCGTAGGAAACATCCGCGGGCTGAACCGCATCCCCCGTGAAAGGACTTGTGTAACTCATATCAACTGTCCATGGCGATGGCTTGCCGATCTGCAAGCCTGAGTTTGTCTTCCGCAGCCAGAATTTGAATGATCTGTTCATACTGCGCTTGCCACAAAGGCAAACGCTCATCGTTTTTCAGGTAAGGCATGGCTTGAAGCAAGGCACCGTAAAGCAGTGCTTGTGGGGCGTACACCGTAAACCAGTTGGTCTGATTGGCCGAATCCAAAGGCACCACCCGCTCGTAATACAGTACCTCATAAGCAAAGGCTGAGCTTGGTGTAGGCGCCACCAGCCAGTGCGTGAAGTCATAGTCGCAGTAAAACTTGGGAACGTCCGTCTGGGTTGCCGTAGGCCAGTACTCGCGCAGATACTCATACTTTCTGAGAAGGATAGGGTATCGCTTACCCGCCACTGTCAGATTCATTGACACGGTTTTGCGCCAACGCGCCGGTTTGTCAATGATCGGATTGCTTGCCACCATGTTGGAGGTTTGCACGGTGAGGTTGCCCAGAAACTTGATCTTGGCTGCGATGTCCTGTTCTGCCAGCCCGATAAAGGTCGGAATCCGATCCACGGTGGCTGTGTCGGTACGTTCCAGATACTGCTGGATATCCGTCACCAAGTTGTTGTAGGTCATTGCGTAAGCCATTAGCGATACCTCGCCGTTTTCTCTCGAATACTTTTAGGTTGTGCTACAAATTGTTTTCCTGCTTTTGTTCCCTCTCGTTTAGCTCGTGTGGTTGCAGCATATTCTTGTGGACTAAGCGATTTGATGGCTTTTTCAGGCAAATATCTTTCGCCTGTGTCTGATGAGCGTTTGCCAGATTTTGTACGCCATTTTTGGGCGGTCCAATCTTTAAGACTTTTTTGCGATGGTTTCATTTTATTTATTATTCAATAAATTTAATCACGGTATCCGCCGCCTTTTTCTTTATATTTTTTTGCAAGAAGTTGACTTTTTCTCGCGCTCCATTTTCCTGCAGCGGTCCCCTGAACATTTGACCCTTTAATGCTGTCAAAAAGTCTTTTGCGCATTTCTGGCTTGGTGTAGTTGCCTGCTTTGTTCACTTGTGATTTCATCGCATGAATGCAGCTTCCGCCGCCCTCCTTCTTGTAAGCCCAGGCAGCACGCGACCGGCGGCTTTATTCCATTTCAGGCACTCTGTTGCCGCACCTTCCCAGTCGCCAGCGTCTACACGTTTCTTAAACGTCGAAATCCTGTAGTTTCCCAGCCCACAATTGTACGCCCATGACAACACAGAGGCAATTCTGCGCGGTGCGGCGTTCCGCAATGTCGGTGAAAGCTTACAAAGACCGACAAAAAAGTATTGCACATGATGATCTAGAGCCTCTTCACACTGCTGCATTGTCCAGACGGTATCTTGCTTAACGTCTGGTCCCGTTGAACCGTATCCTATGGTCCACGGTGCGCCGCCAGAGCCCGGATCTGGATAAGCCTGCACGAGACCGTCGGGGCGACGGCGAGCTAGACCTTCAAAAGGTTTAATAAGTACATTACAAGCAAGGTCGAGAGCTTCTTTCACTTTTGGTATCGCTCTATACTGCGCCCAACGAACCAAAATGTGAGGCACATTGTGAACACGCCGAAGTCGTCTGCGTCCCAAACTTGGTTTACTACGTCATACCACGGAGCATTAGTCTGAAATGCAATGACTAGTCCTGCGGCTTTGACGGCAGCGTACATGAAGAAGAAACACCAAGTGATTCCTGGGCGGACAAGGGCGCTGATCGCCGAGACAAACCATCCCGCTTGTTTTGCCGTCTCCTGCTGTTCCTTAAATGCCGCTTTGATCGTATCCAGTTGCTGGATGGAATAGTCAACGTAGCGCTCCTCCATCTTGAACTCACCACGCAGTTTCTCTAGATCCGTCTGTAGACGGAACATGTTCAATTCGTGTTTGCGCTCATTGGCTTTATCCAAAAGTTTTAGTACCTCGGGGATTAATCGAAAGATTCCCCCAAAGATTGAGCCAAGTAAGCCGCCACCAAGAAGGTCGAACATGTTCCGCTCCTATTATTCTTCGTCAGTATTGACCGTCGAGAACTCGGTAACCTCATCACATGCTTCACGCATTTTGTCGTAAAGCGCGCCAAGGCCCGAGGATATGGGTTGCTTTTCAAGCCAATTGATCACACTATCATAATCGTCTTCCGTAAACTCAACAAGACCGCTTTCTACACCATCCAGACGCTCATACAAACCATACAAATCTGAAGAAAGTGGCTGCTCTTCAAGCCACTCTGTCAATTGTTCGATTTCATCGACGGTCAGTTCAACACTCACAAAGGTATCCATAAAAACTCCTTTAGTTAACGATCTGGCCTCGAAAATACGCTTTATCGTCAATTACTTCGCACAACTCTGGTGGAAGTAAATGTTCGCGGCAAAACGTCAAAACCGCAAATCCTTGGCACCAGTTCACCGGTGCATCTTCTGTATACACAAATGCTGACGATCTAGGATTTGCCAGCATTCCCGTTGAAACTCCATAACGCCGCCCACGATAGTCACCGTAGGGTTTAATTTCCAACTGATGCGTATGACCACAAACCATGTTGACGCCGGACTTCAAAACATTGTTCCAACTTGAGTGGACTCCGGAGTGGTAACGGTGTTTGACCATCGTGTTGCTGTTAATAAAAACCGACCACGATTCTTTCCAGTGCGGAAGATGGTCTCTTAGGCTCATGCCATAGACATCGCGTAGTTCTGGGACGGCGGCGGCTAGGCGTTTGTCAAACCGGATGTCATGGTTGCCGATTGTTCTATGCAGGAACGCGCCCTTGGCGACTTTCTGGATTCCAGACATTGCAGCCTGAACAGCATCAAGTTCTTCCTTCATTGTCGGTTGTTTATGCCAGCCCATCGGCGAGAATGAAGACATGGTGGCCCCATCCATGATGTCGCCGTTGGCGATGATAAGTGTTGGTTTGATTTCTTTGATGACGTTGAGCAGCGCCTGATACCCGCTCGTTTGCTCAAAACCTGGGAAAAAGTGTGCATCACTAAAAACTACAACTGAACCTTCAATGTTTGCTTCAACTCTGACCCGATTATCCGGTATAACAATTGGCGCTGCGTTTTTAGGATTCGATTCAAGCGTGATTCTGAGTTTGGTTTGCAGGTCTGCTCTTCTGGAATAAACGGAGCGGACGCTGCATCCCAGCTCATTTGCAACCTTTTGTGGACTTCTCAAGGACTCCCAGAGCGCAACAAAATCATCATCGGAAACAATTGCTCTTGCCATAGGTCACCCGTAAGGTAGATCATGTCAAAGGCCAAAGAATTTCTTAACGAAGGTTGCGGCCACGCCCGGGCCGAAGAGGACAGCGATGATCGTGGCATACACAAGGTACTCAATCCGCTGTATGCGCTTCTCGCTCGCTGCAAAGGCTTTTTCAATGCCTTGGTAACGCATGGCGCACTCGCGCTCATGAGCCTTCAGGTCGCCCTCAAGTTGCGCTTGTTTGACTTCCATTTCCATTTTTTTGCACCTCAGGTTCGACTTGCGCCTTGAGTTTCAACCAAAGTGGATGCGCACCTTGGGATGTGGGAAGTGAGCCGAGCAAATTGACGATGGCAACGGCTTCTTCAAGAGTGACTTCAAGCTGCATTTTGACTCCATGGGAGGGGTGGTTGAATGATTACAGGGTTAATCTGAAGGTCGATATTGCTTTGCACCGCAGCTTCGGCACTGTCTTTGTCCACGCCATTGGCCCATATCCAATTCAACACTTCTTGCTGTGTCAGGTTGGCGTAAGGGATGAAGTTGGCAGGGTCAGCCGGTGGTAGTGTGCAAGTGGAATAGACCGAGGCTGTGTACGTCTTGCCATTGTCTACTTGCTCACCGTTACATGCCCAACCCACTGTGATAACGGCTTCAGGTGGCGTGGCTGATGTGGTGGTTGTTTGCATCCATTGAACTTGCCAAACTGGGGTCATGTTAGTTTCCTTCTAAAGCGGAGACTTTAGCCTCCAGGGTTTCAATACGGGCCATAGCTTCTTGGAGGGCTTTTGCTGCTTTCATTAATAAGATTGAAGTTTTGACCGATTTGGTTGTTGTACCAAGGTCATTGCCTTCGGCATCACGGTCAACGTGTTCATCTACAAGACCAGGGGAAGTTTGCTCTAACTCTTGTGCTACCACACCCAACTGCAACAATCCAGACGGATCGTTTTTCATCTTAAACTTGCGGAAGCGAATGGCCTTGATGTCTGCCCACTGTGAACCTGCGTCCACAATGTCGGTCTTCATCTTGGCATCAGAGATCGTGCCGTATGTGCCATTGGTGTTTGTGACATTTCCGGAGTCGGCTACAAGGAACTTATAAGCGCCAGCGCCCCTGTTGTAGTACCCAATGGCATAAAAAGTGTTGTCGGTTGTATTTCTAGCCGCAACTGGAGTTAAAACATAACTTATATAAGAGGCACTGGTTGACTCTATAACAGCAACACCATTGCTTGCATCGTTGTTAACAAGTTCGTGATACGACGCTGTACTACCTACATACGTCCCGCTATTACTCGCCTTAAAGTACCCCCCGCTGGTGATACGGGCGCGTTCTGTGCTGCCAGTACTAAACGAAATCAGATTGTTGCTGAATGTCGCAATTGTTGTTCGACTGCTTGAGTTTCCGTCTCTGACAATAAAGTTTGCTTGCGTGTATGCGTCAGTAGATGCAGTGCTATAGCGAGATAACCCAATTTCAAACAACGAACCATTAGAAATACCACTTGCACCCGATCGCTCAAGAGACAAAACTGGATATGCTGTGCTTCCGTTCGTGTTGTTATCGTAGGTGTTTACAAAATACCCAACAGAATTGACTGTTGCATCACCAACACTTGAATTAGAGCGATCTGCTCGAAGAATGGTGTTTGCAGCCGTAGTCCCACCAATCAACAGCCGCCCACTCGCATCCAGCGTCATCGCCTGCGTGAAGGTGATAGCGTTTCCTGCTGTGCCGGAGGGGGCGGTGAACCACTGATGCTGGCTGCTTGTCTGACGATACAAAGCTGCGGCAGCGCTTGCCTGATACACATAGCCAATGCCGGAGTTGTAATAAGAATTAGCCGATAGCTCTGTGGAAGTGAGGTCAGTTCTATAAAATAAGCCGCCACGAGCACCAAGCTGAATTGCTTGCCCTCCACTCCACGCACTCGGCGTCACCCCAAGGCCGAGGTTGCCGGAATAATCAAGCGTGCCTATCGTGACTGGGAAAC
>OGWH01000033.1_pt1 | contig 17850 bp, 31 predicted proteins | sample 1575971 | NCBI WGS metagenome assembly OGWH01 (sample SAMN07581554, study PRJEB24739) | freshwater metagenome
GCATACGAGATGCGCGAGAGTGACTGGAGTTCAGACGTGTGCTCTTCCGATCTGTTTCCCAGTCACGATAGGGTAGAGGGGGGAAGGAATGACGCGGTCGAGGAGTTTGGCGGAGGAGAGAACGCCAGGGACACCCGCCTGCTTACTGAGATGGCCCTGCGCAATCAAGCCACTAAAGAAACGGCATTTGCCTTTGCAAACTCAGGTCTATTGGAAGTACCGCTAGATAAGGACGGCAACGTAAAACTTCGTAAGGACGGCAAGCCGTACAACGGCGTCTTCAAGGGCGAAGGCAAAGCCGCCCCCAACGTCATCCGGTTCAAGCACAAAGGCGAAAAGTATTACGCTGAACTTAGCGAGCAAGAACTTGAGAACATTGGTATCCCCGCCGACCTTTTGGTCAAGGGTATGGAGGGTATCCGCGTCACCATTCCGTCGTTCTTGCGGATTATGTCGGTGCCTACCAAGTGGCTGCGTGCTGCGATTACACGTAACCCTGTGTACATCGGCCGCCAAATCATTCGTGACTCCACTAACAACTGGATGGTTACAGGGTCGGATGCCGCGCCGGTTGTGGGTGCTGCCAAAGAGTTTTTTGATATAGCTCGTAACAAGAGTGAAGGGCAGAAGCTTCTTCAAGAACGCCTCATTCTCGGCGGGCAAGTACTCACCGGCATGCCGGATGACATGCAGAAGATTCTGCTCCAAATCACAAAGGGCAACAGTAGTCTTGTTTCTAAACTGGCAGCGGCGTCTGACAAGTATGCGGCGGCTGCCGATGCTGCATCTCGTATCAGAATCTACAACGACTTCCGCAAGCAGGGTCTATCCGATATGGAAGCCACGCTAGCCACTATGGAGTCTATGAACTACAACAAGCGCGGTTTGTCGCCAAGTTTGTATATGGGCAACATGTTGATTCCGTTCTTGTACGCGCAGATTCAGGGTTTGAATGTCACCTACAAGGCGATGTTTGGCAAGATGCCGTTTGCTCAAAAACTTAACCAGCGCCGCAAGTTCTGGACTCGTGGCATGATGATGACTGCCACCACGCTAGCATACGCCGGCATTATGGATGACGATGACGCGTACAAAAATGCTACTGGTCCGCAAAAGTATGCTAACTGGTTTGTATATATTCCCGGTTTTGAAGAGCCGGTACGTGTACCCATCCCGTTTGAAACTGGTCTTATCTTCAAGGCTATTCCTGAAGCAATGGTTCATATGGCTAAGGGGGGACAGGATGCAAAGATTGCAATTAATGGAATCAGCCAACTTGTTGCTCAAGCAGTGCCCGGCGACATTCCTACATTCATGAAGCCCGGTGTTGAACTAGCTACTAACTATTCGTTCTTTACTGACGACGCTATTGTTTCGCGCCGTGAGCAGCAGTTTATGCCAGCCGAACAGTATCGAGATAGCACCAGTGAGTTTGCTAAGTTCTTGGGTGGTATGGTTGGTGTGTCGCCTATCAAGATTGAGTACGCTGTGCGTGGGCACTTTGGCGCCCTTGGCGTTGCGACTATGCAAGCCCTTAATATCCTGTCTCTGGATTCCCCCAATGTTCCGGCACCGACCGGACGCGCATCTAACCTACCCATAGTAGGTGCACTGTTCCAGCCCAAGGATGCTAACGGCGTGATAGATACTTTCTACTCCGTTGCTGAGCGCATGGAAAAAGCGGAGGCCACCTTCAACAAGCTGATTAACGAAGGTCGCGCAGCCGATGCCAAGGCGTTTGCGCAGGAATACAGCCGTGAGATTTCAATGGCAGACTTCGCTCAAGAAATCAAGAAAGAAATGGGTGAACTCGCCGCCATGCGCAGGCTTGTTATGCAGGCAGATATCCCGGCAGACCAGAAGCGCAAGCAGTTGGACGACATTCGCAGAGCGCAGATTGCCTTGACGCAAGCAGCTAATCAGGCTTTCTACGCTTCACCGTAAACATCACGCCAAGTTTGCCGTCGAATATCCCAAAGCGGGACTCGACAATACGACCGAAGGAAAGGGATGACTTCAGCCCTTCCTCTTTTGTTAACTCTTCATTCAGAGTAGGGACGAAGACAGCGTCGCCCTTCTCCATCAACGCCCACGGATACTCAATCTCCAGTTTCTTCAAGGCTAGTATCCGGTTTGCTAATACGCATTGCAGCCACCCGCATCTCAGGACCTTTGGTCTTGGCTAGCAAATCTTTCTTCTGCAAGTACTCAACGTGATACTTGCGCTCCATGTCCCGCTTGAACTGCTCGAAACTAAAGCCCATGGCTGCGCAGTGCTGACGCAGAAGTTTGATTTCAATGTAGTAGTCGATGCGACCGGGGGTAACGTCATGCTCCACACGCCCCGCGATGTTCGAACGGCTGATGGTCTCGTCAATCAACGCGCCATGACCGAGTACCGCTTCAAGCATCTTACTAGCCTCGCTCTTGCGGACGACAACCAACTGGCCGTAACGCTCTCTGGTGTAGGAATTAAGAACATCATCTGCGCTCTTGTGTGATAGGGATACGTACTTGCGCCCGTTCTGAATCAGTGGCGTGATGCAATGCTCAATCAGTTTGATAATGGGGATATCAACGATGTTGGCGTACTTAGACCCGAGAGAGATGGCGAAGGAGATAATCGCAGCACATCCATCGAACCAGAAGCGCTCGCCGTCCCGCTCTTCCAGTAGTTCCGACAGACGCTTGCGGGTTTTCTTAAACAGCGTCGCGCACACCTCTTTGTTCTGGACTACCCACGGTGCGTAGACTGTGCCCGTAACCCCGTAGCATTCGCCAAGAGCAAGCATGTTCTCCCGCTCTTCTTCGGACAGGCGTTCAATCTTCTTATCAAACTGCGCCTCCAACATACGGAAAAGAACCGCTTCATTAGAGGTGTCCTGCGCAGCCAGAGAGTCCATGAGATAGGAGTTGGATGTAGTAAACAGCAGGCTCTTCCAACTACCGTTGTTGACTTGGATACCACCCTTAGAAGTTGAGCGTTCTTTTGGGTTGCCCTCCGAGAAACGGTAGACCAGACTCCGTGCCCATGCATTCTGTTGCGCGGTTGTAAGTTTCGTATTGATTGAGACCTGACCGTTCTGCTTGGTAGTGGACTCGTCAATCAGCACCCCAAGGCTATGTGATATAGCCGCCGCTTCAAGCACAGCAATCTCTGAGGAGTCAGAGGCAATAGCAAACCTAGTCGGGTGGCCCCAGAACGAGGACGACACACGCAACGCCAGAGTTTTACCGGCACCAGAATCAGCACCGCAAGCATGGAACGTGACACCGTTAACACCCGCGAACTCCATCATCACGGACGCTGCACCTGACAAACCAAGGCCCAACTGCATCCACGCTTCGCGTACAACCAAGATGTTAACCAAGTTTAGCCAAGGTTGAATACTGTCGCCCTTCGCTTTTGTCTTGGTGTTCATAGCGTCGAGCGACGGCATCGGGAAACTATCGACACTACCATCCGCACGGTAGATTTTCTCACCCAGCACGAAAGAACCGTCGTCCTGCCACCCGTAGTGGTTTGGTACAACCAGCGCATTGTTTTGGCGGCTTGCTTCTTCAACGGCAGCGCGAACAAACTCATACAGATTAGCGTCGTTGCCCGAGCCAAACATGGACATGATGTTCTGTTCTGCCAAAGACTTCAGAGTCTCGTCTTTGCTGACGATGGCGCGTTGCGGGAAGGTAATAGTCTCGGGTCCGGTAGGCTTGTCGGCTACCATGTAGACCATGTGCGTCCTGTTGATGTTGAGGATGTGCACTACGAACATGTCGTAGTCGAGGATGCGAATGTCCTTTGTAGTATCTTCTTCGCCTTCTTTCTTGGAGGGTACCTTCTGGTGCCTGATTACACCGCCACCCTGCGCGTAACTAAAACCCTTGGGAGCGGGGGGCCGAGACACTTTGGAGACTGGGATATTTGTTAGTTCTTGCGCTTCAAGCAAGATTTCTTTTTCAGCCTCATCTTTTTTGATGTAATTGGCGAGGATTAAAGGGTTTGTGATTTTTCCCTTGTGCGGACAACCGCTACACGATACGCCGCTGAGTTCTTCAATCTTTGTACACGGATACGGCCCCTTGATTTCGCGCAGTTTGTTGTGCATGCGCTCTTCGTCATAGGGGTGCAGGTCGCTCAGATACTTGTTGAACTCGTCAGCATCCTCGCACTTCATCGACCACGACAGAAGCCCACGCCACAGCGGTTCCATGCCTTCTTCAGATGCATGCTCAATATAGTGCTTGAGTTGGTTGCATCCCGTGCCTGCGTTTGTTTTGTCGATGAGAATCTGGAACTTGCTGCCGGAACTGGGTGCAAGTTTGAACGTGGACTCTTTCTTCTTGGGGGCTGTGCCGGGAATTGAGAGCGCCTCATCCGCAGGGTTGCCCTTGAGTTTGCTCTTGATTGCAGCCGCTACTTCTTCGAAGTTGAACACCGTGTCGCCCGTTGCTTTGATAGAGCAGGGCACAGGCTCAGGCTTGTCGTCTGAGACGTACTTGAAGTTGTATGACCCCGGCACCCGCAGTACACGGGCGGCATCACCCGTCACACTTTGGTCAATCTTGAAGCTGTGCTCGGCGCAAAGTTTCTTTAAGTTACGCGCAGCGGGTAGCCATTCAGAGGCAGGGATATCCCTGTCCATAGGCCAGTAAACGTGAATGCCCCCACCCGAATCAACTACGATGGGCGACCCAAGTGTATCAAGTTCGGTGTCCTTGAGGAATTTACGAACCGCTAGGAACGCTTCCTTCTTGTTGGCGTACTTGCCGTTACCGCAGTCAACATCAATGAACAACGAGCGCATATGAGACACGTTAGCTGCGCTACGCTTGCCGTCCTTAACGAAAGACCCCAAGGCAAAGTACGAGTTGAGTTTCTGCTGCACATGCTCGCTCGACCCCTCAAGCATCTCCTCGATGGTCTTAACGAACTTGTGCTGCTTTCGCTCTGTATCAAACTCTGCTACGCAGTACAAACCTTGTGAGGGCAGTACCCGTTGCAGGAACTCTACCGGCTCCATAACTACCCCTTACAAGATATAAAGTTGCTCCGATGATGCAGCGCGGTCAGACTCTGCACTTATTTCTTGTAAGAGGGCAAAATAAAACAGGTAACGCTTGAGCATTTCTTTCTGCCAAGCAAGGGGCATACCGCCTTCGGAAATGAACTGCGCAGACGACTGAATGAACGCGTCATCTCTCAACCCCGCAGGTTCAGATGGCTGCATATTTTTTTCCATGCATCTTCGGCAGAGGTACAAGTCTGCATGATATCAACTAGACCCTGAACACTGCCTCGATACGCAGGGGCAACTTCACCACCGCTGAACCAGTTGTAGACGGTCTGCCTAGTAGCGCCGGTACTCTTAGCAATCTTGGTCACAGGGAAGTCCAGATACACCGCCCACCTACCGAGTTGATTGCCCAAAGTCTTAGGAGCCTTGTCGATTGTGTCTTTGATTTTTTCTGAGTAAGCCATGTTAAAACGGGGGCTTGCGCCCCCATCCCTTTATTCGTCGTCCCACTCGTCCACGAGAGAATCAAGACTCGACTTCTTCTTGACGCTAGGTGCAACCTCGGCTTCCTTACGGACCTTCGGTTCCTCATCCTCATCATCTTCGATGACAACGGTAGGCGCAGCCTTCTTAGTAGGCGGGGTTCCTTGAATCTCAAGCGCAGGCAGCGACACCTTAGCTTCGGTAGACGCAGCAGCAAACGACATCTTGATGGCGCGGGTAGCGTCGTCAGTAACACCCTGCTTCTTAACAATGTCGTACTGCTCTTCGTTCAACCACGCAGCAGGGCGGAACAGCAACTTGGGCACCGCAGCCTTAGTATCGAACTTCATGCGGGTCACGAGCATGTCGGGGTCCCAACCATGCGCATCCAGATATTGAGCGTAGGCACGAAGCGGACGAGCGTCGTTTTCTTCCTTACCAAAGATAGAGGTGGCGGGTAGCGTCATCTGCAACACGTCACCACCAAGGTCGTTAGCCAGAACCACAGCGATGCGCTGCGAGAAACGGCAGGCGCGGCTCTCACCCTGACCAGAACCCTTGATGTTGTTGGGGCAGTTAGCGCAGGTGTCGGACTGCGGTTCTTGGATAGATGCATCCGGACGTTCGCCGTCAGCAGACCAGCAGGTCGGAGTAGTAGAAACACCTTCCTCATACGTACCGCCGTAGAACGAGCGGCCAATCTTCGGGGCAGCGTTAACAATCACAACATCCAGATGGCGGTCCTCAATCGAACCAACTTCCTTGCTGCCTGCGAACAGACGGAATACACCGCCCTTGATGGAGATGCGCTTAACAGGGCTACCACCGCCACTACCGGCAAGAGCAGCAGAAAGAGACGAGCGCTCAGCGCGCTTGGCAAAAGTGGGGACAGCCGCCCCTTCAAACTTCACGACTTGAGTCATTGTCATTCCTTTTAACGAGACGGTTTGCGTACCGAAATGTCGTACTCTGAATCAGAGTTAAGTCCCGGAGGTACGAGTCCGGGATTTTCCGTGAGAAACAACTCCATGTTCTTCTGAGCGATGCGCTTTTCCAGAAGGTCGAGGGCGTCATTGTTAATGATGAACTCCTTAAATGAAGCCCAGTCATTCGTGCTGTAGCGTGTCTTCTTGGCAAGGATAACCGTACCAAAATCTGTCCGTGCAGAAGTGGTACCGAGAGAAAGCATACGCTCTTTAATTGCCATCTTCACAGCGTCTTGCTGTTCCTTAAGCGCTGCGAGTTTGTCGTCGTATTCCTTCTGTACTTCCTGAATGGCCGTGCGCATCTTGATGTAGACACGGGTCAGTTTATCCAGAGGAACCTGCGGTTCAGAATCCATCACACTCTCCTTATGTTTTGTCAAAACTTTAACACGCCTAATCGGCGGATGCAAGTTCTTCTTCGTATAATTTGATGAGACTTGTGTGCTCATTAACACGGTGCGCCAACTGCTTGAACATGCGCCGCTCAATCTCCGAACCCTGCAAGTGAATCACCGTCACCTTATCGGAGTCTTGCCCCTGTCGGTCAGCACGAGCGCAGCACTGAACGTAGGTTTCCACACTCATAACAGGACCCCAGAAGATGACAGTATCAGCAGCAGTCAGGGTCACGCCATGCGCCGCCGACTGAGGTTGGATTACTAGCACTCGGGGGGTCGGAGTTGTCTGAAACTGGCTAAAAATGAGTGTTCTCTTTGAGGCTGAGATATCACCGTGAATCGTAGCGCACTCAATTCCATGCCTTCCTAAGAAGTTACTTATAGTATCTATGCTATGTCGGAAGTTTGCGAACACTAAAACTTTTCTTTGCGTCTCTTCCAGAACTTCCATCAGAACATTGAGGCGCGGGGCACAATCAAACTCAATAACTTCCCCATCGTCCGTGTATGCGGCACCCGCAGATATCTGCAACAACTTATTCACGTTGACCGCTGCGTTAGCTGCGGTGATTACTTCACCTGCTGCCTGTACAGTCATCCGCTCCTTAAGCAATTTGTAGTATTTGTTTTGCTGTGACGTAAGCGGTATCTCTCTGGTCTCTGTCATGACCGGGGGTAGGTCAAGGCACTGCTGCTTTGTGAATCGGATAGCGGGTTGCAGCGCTTCATAGACTTTGTCTGGTGCATCCGCCTTGGGTATCCATTTGAACTGGGTTAACTTCCGCATGACCAAGTCACGCCACGCAGTCTGGAACTTAGGCACGTTGCTCGGGTTGACCAACTTTGCAAGACCATACGCATCAACCGGCGACTGACTAGCGGGTGTGCCGGTCATTATCCAGAGAAAAGTCTTGGGTGTGATTAGTTTGGCTAGCGACTTCCACCGCTTAGTCGATGGGTTCTTGTACGCGTTAGCCTCATCCACGATGATGAGGTCGAACCTGCCATCATTCTTAACTTCATCAGCAATCAGGTTGAGTCCGTCGTAGTTAGTAATAACAAACTCGTAATCCTGTTGGACCATCTCGATTCTGCGGGTAGCCTGCGAATGGTGCGCGACTACGGCTGTTCTATGAATGATGCTGCTGCGAAGGTCGTTCATCCAAGCGCTGTGCATAATCGACAGCGGACACAACACAAGGCAGCGGCGCACCTCACCTCGCTTCATCAGATAGTCAGCGGCCCACAACGCAGCCAGAGTCTTGCCGGTGCCGGGGTCATTGAAACAGAAGGCTCGCCGGTTTAGGGTAAGGAACGACGCTGTTTCAATCTGGTGCTCGAAAGGTTTGTATCTGCCGGGCCAATCATATTGCCGGGTGATGGGGGAGGGTACGTTCTTAACGCCAAGGTTCTTTAGTACACGCGCCTCGTCAAGACCCCAATACACAGCGACTTCGTATGTGCCATTGGCCTGCGAGATAACCTTGCTCTTGGGGATGACGCTGTACTTCTCAGGCTTGCGTGTCCTAAGGACAAGCGCCTTGTCCTCAACTATCTGCACTTGTCTCTCTCCTTATGCGATACGTTGATTGATACCGTGGGTATCCATTCTTGTGTGAGTCAAGGGCGGGTACGATTATCTCTGTTTCCTCAACTACCTTCTCTTCTCTAAGTCGCATACACACCAGACTATCAAACAAGTTTTTGTGTACATCTTTGTCATGCGCCCAATCAAACCCGAACTTTGTAATCCAGTAGCTGATAAGGGTCTCAAGAGGTATGGCATATACCTCTTCCATTTGCTTTAGTCTTGGTTCAGTGACGAGGGTGGTGTTCACAATCTGTGCAGGGGCACCAGTTACAGAGCGGAGATTGCGAAGGATTCCATACATTAGCAGCACTAGATGCTTCGATTCGCCCGACTCTTTCCCGGTAGTCCCACCATGCTCGTTCTTGTTCGTCATAACTCATCTTCGCTTTCACCATGCTGTCCTTAACAACGAACAACAAGGCTGAGTTGACCTGCCTAATATGCGGGAAATGCGCAAAGACCAACAACGACATTAGCGTAAGTTGGTCACGGTCTGGGTACTTATCGTTGCCCGTCTTGTAGTCTACCACCCACGCAGTCAGGTTGTCGTCATCAATTATCAGCAAGTCCGCCACGCCCCGCACCCACACGTCCTTCGCAAACCAGTCACAAACTTTTAGTTCGGAAGTAAGCGCCATCTGATGTTCTGCAAACTTACGTCCGGTCTTACGAGTAAGCGCTTGGAGGATGGGCACCATAAACTTGAACTGCTCAGGTACCGGCTTGTCCTCTTTGATGTAATCCTCGGCGGCCTTGTGGAGTTCCTTGCCATATCTAATCTGCTCCGTCTCTTCGAAAGGATACTTCTTCAGTATCCGTACATTGTGGTAGCGACGAGCGCACCCTTCGTAATCCTTGAGAGCGCTGTGTGACCACGTTATAGGCTTGATGTCCACTGGATATCCTCATCATTAAAGTCGTCAAAGATATCCGCTTCTTCCCTAGCAATAAGCATGTCCTCTACTCCACAACGTGCTTGCAACTTCTTTTGTTTTAGTTTTTCTGCTACTTCTTTGGCTACATACGGAGCCTTTTTGGCTACAGGTTTTGGGGTTTTTCTACCCTCTTCCAACACCGTCTCCAAGGTGTTGAACCTGTTACCACATTCCATACACAGCCTACGGCGGCGAAGTCCAAAATCCAGAATACGTGAATCAACTACGCGGGTGTCGCCACCACAACTACATCTCATACACGCACCCCAAGCTGAACCAAAGCTTCACCCACGCCGACAGCAAGAGGAGTAATAAGCTTTTCGTTCTTGTACTGCGGATGCTTCATCTCTTTGAGGGTGGCATGCACAAGCTCGTGAACAAGAGCAACCACACGCTGTTCTTTAGTCAGCTTGGTGCCGTCATTGAAAGCCGCCGCCAAAGTAATGAGCTTGTCATCAAAAGCAATCTCACCCGCTTGTGAGTCTGCGTCAAATGCTTTGATACTTTTGATACGATACTTCGTATCAAACACTCGTACTTTGTTTTTCATTTTGCATCTCCATATCTCCGTGCTGCTCCTGTCTCAGCGTTCAACGGTATCCCCGGCATATACGCAGGGTCAATCGTCATCTGCCTCAACACCCACAACTCTGCTTCCGGTGCTTCTTCTTCCGGAACTAGAGCCACTACTTCATCATGCACAGTCAATACGCACGGATACCTCTTTTGTATCCGCAACATACCGTCAGTCATGATGCAGCGAGCCACTGCCTGAACGATGTTTTCAGTCAGTTTCCCACCGTACAACTTAATTTTGTTTGGGCCGTAGACCCACTGCTTCTTACCGTCCGGCCCTTCTTCAGACGATAGATTAGGATAGCGCAAATGCAACCCGCTTGGCAACTGAATTGATTCTTTCTTAAAAGTCAGGCACTTATGCGTATGCTCCTTGCCTTCGTGTAGGCTGCGCTTGATTAGCCCGTTGCACAGTTCCCAAAAAGAAACAACCTGACTCGACGCATCACGGTACTTGTCGATAATCTTTTTGGAACACAACGAGTGCATCAATAACTCTCTCTTACTACAGGTATGCGGTATCTCCGCCATCCTTTCTAGGTTCTTCTTCCATCCAACGAACTCATCAAAGTCGTCCTTGTCTACGCCGACCTGCTTGGCAAACTCCCCATCGTACCTGATAGGTGGCGCACCTAGAAAACCTGTTAGCAGTTGCGCTGCGAACGATGCCCAACCTAGACCATACCCTGCACCGAGCAGCGCTGACTTGGCTGACTGCCGAAGTTCCGGATGTGTTTCTTTTGTAAGGTTGGGGACGCCAAACATCTGTGCACCGAACGCGGCGTATGGGTCCTCGCCCGACTTGAAAATCTCCAGCATCTGCAAGTCATCAGCTAGATAAGAAAGGACACGGGGTTCAATTTGCGCCAAGTCACAAACAACTAATGAGTACCCCTCCGGTGCCATGATGGCACGGCGCAATGCGCTTCCACGTTTTAAGTTTTGTAGGTTGATGCCACTACCCCGTGATGCAGACCAGCGGCCCGTGTGTGCCCCGTAGTAATTCAGCGGTACTGGTAATGCGCCGCGTGTTGATATGTCAATAAATCTTTGTGCACGCGTTCTCTCCAAGGTACTCTTAACCATCAGCCGCGCTTCGCACAGGGCTGCAACATCTTCATCCTCGGAGTTAAGAAGGGCTTGAAATCCGGCATCGTTCTTTGCAAGGGCTAGCGTTTTCCCTGTCGGGTTGGGCGTTTTTACTGTTGGTTTTTTGTTCTTCATTGGGGGTTTAACCGCCATACTACGAAGAAGCTCTGCGAACTTTGGATTGCTCGCCAAATCTTTTTCTTCAATGCCCAGCCTATGAAGCAGCGTAGTTCTGCGTTGTTCTTCTTCTTTGAGGGCCGACTTAAGTAGCTCGGGGTCTAGCTCAAGTACAGGATTGGTGTACATCTTGAGGGTCAAGTCGATGAGGCGCAGTTCTTTTATTGGGAAGTTATCTCTCATCCTCTGGAAAATCTGTTCGCACAGCCACGTATCGTGAGCACAGTACTCTGCTAGTTCTTTTTGTAGTTGGGGGGAGGGCGCTTTTACTCCATCCATGTTTATAAGCGCCGCGCCTTTTTCAGGCAGACCAAACCGTTCAGCTAGCGCAGCAAGGGAGTTACCCTGTTCTGTACCGAACAAGGCTCGGGCCATACTTAAAGAATCAAAGATAAAAGCAGGTTTACAGTTGTAGTGCCACGATAAAATAGCCACATCAAACTGCGCGTTGTGTGCTAGCACAGCCGTGGTTGACCAATCTACTGAATTAAAAAACTCAATCAGCGCACTGCCGCTGTACCATGCGGAGGGTCCGCTCGTTCCATAATCTTTAACGCAAACGCCATGCACCTTAAAGCGGCGGCTGCGTATGTATTGTTCAGCGGTTAGTTTTTTAAGAGTGAAAGTTTTAGAATCAAAATAAGTTTCAAAATCAATTACCAACAGCCTCTCGTAAGGGCGCGCCATCAATACTCTCCAGTATCTTTGTCACATCTTCTATATTATCTTCGTTGATTACCAACGAGACTCCGCCCGCTTGACGGATAGCTTCTATTTCTTTTAGTTGTAATTCAGTAGGTTTGTTATTACCGGCCTTGCATTCAATCGCTACAAAGTACCCACGATGACAGACGATTATATCAGGTATGCCCACCCTGCCGTAGCCGTTCATCACGGGAAAAAAGTAATAGGCGCTGTGTGCTTTGATTACTGAAACAACTTTCTTTTTTACTTTAGCTTCTGGGGTAAGGCTCATTTACTTTATGTTTTATCTACATTTACAGGGAAACAATAGTAGTCGCCCGGTTTAGTTTGTTCATAAAAATGTTTTAATTCTTGGCACCACTCTAGTGTTTCTAGTGCGTCTATATAAGCCCAATGCCCACCGGAAAGCAAAAACAAATTAAACCAAATATAAGGCATTATGTTTTCACTAAAACTTCTAGCGCCTCGACGGTAGCTTTGAGTTTTGCAATCTGCCTATCTTTTTCACGAAGTTCTTCCTCATACCGCTCAAAGATTCGGTTTCGTTGTTCGTGCTCCCGGTTCATCAGCCGGATAAGTTCTTGGCTGATATCAAATTGGCGCTGCATAAAATCGCTCATGCATCCTCCGGTTGTCCCATCTCAAGCACTTGTTGTTTGGCGAGTTCCAATGACCAAAGAATCTCGGGGCCGTTAGTAATCGTGGAATGAAGACTCATCTCTCCGTTGTGGTCGAAACAAATAATAAGAACATCTTCGGCTCCCTCCGCACTATTCAGCGCGTACTCGACCTTATTTATTTCTGTGTTACTTCTTGTTTTCTTCATCTGTCCACCTTTGGAGTTCCCAAAGAATTTCCTCTTTCATCCAATCACATGCAGCGTCCCAAATTGCGGTGGGGGTCATGCGGTTCTCGGGTTGCGCCTTTAACAACCACCACTCGTTAAACGCCTTCGTTCGGTTCTCGTTCATTTTCCAAACTCTCCAAGGCTTTCATAAGCAAAGAGTTGAACCCCAACTCCAGAAGATACTGTTTGCCTTCCTCATCAACATCTAGCTCAACAGCACCTGTAGCTTCATCAAAATTAATAATTTCAAGCTTCATATCCCACCTGTTGCTTCAGCTCCGCCGCTGCTTCCTCCCCCGCCCAGTTCTGATATACAAGAAACAAAGCGGGGAGAAGCTTTAAGTTATGTTCGGCATCATCTGGATGAATCCAAGGGCTGTGATTTTTTGCAGCTTCAATCATTTGTGCCGTGCCTTCGATGCTATCTTTGAGTTCCTTCACAACCATCGCATCAACTTGTTCCCACTCAAGTTGCACCCAGACTTTTGTTCCAGATTCGTCTTGTTCAATGTTATTCATTCTTCAACTCCAAAGTGTTTAAATAAATCAGCCAGTGCGGCCTCATCTACAAGGCCAACATTTTCATTAATCCAGTCAGCACATTCAAGGATAATTAACTCTGCAAATTGTTCTCGGTCAAAATGCAGGCCGTCTAATCGTCTATCCCAACATTGTTCGGCAAGTTCTCTAATTCGTTCGTTCATTGCTCGCCTCTCGCTCGGATGGCAGCCGCGCATTTGTCTGCTTGATTGATGTATCTGCGGTCTATTCCATCACACACCTTCGCACACGCCTCACGCTCCGCAGCAGCGACTAGGACGGCAAAGCGTTCAAGCCTGCCCTCTGCGTCCAACCCAAGCAGTCCAGCCTCCCGCGCCATGCGGATAATGTCATCGCTGGTCATTTCTCTCCCCTTTCTCGGATGGCATCCACGGTTCTTTGCGCAACATTGTCAGAACCGCATTGACCATAAACAATCGAGCAGCAAGCCTCACGCTCCGCAGCAACGACTAGGGCGGCAAAGCGTTCAAGTTCTTCTTGAGTGATAATCCAGTACCCGTCTTGCCAAGCGTTGTTTACAAGTTTGCATTGGCTGCGTGATGAACAACATGCCCACGGAAGTTCAACGCCGTCTGCGTCAACAGGAGATTGCGCGGCGGGGGATGAGGATGGAACATACTCTTTGTCTGAGTCCTCTGAGTCAGCAAAAACCGACCACGCCATGCGGATAATTTGATTGCGGTTCATTTCTCTCCCCTTTCCCGGATGGCAGCCGCGCATTTGTCTGCTTGATTGATGTATCTGCGGTCTATTCCATCACACACCTTTGCGCAAGCCTCGCGCTCAGCCTCAATACAATCTTGCACCAACTTGAGTACCCACGGCGTCACCTCTCGGTGACCAGCCATGCGGATGATGTCATCATAGATAATCACAAGACACGTCCTTTTGTCATATTAGATAGCCTTTTGAAGTCTTTCCCACAACTCCTCAATGATATCCGCGGCATGGGCGGCGGTTTCGTCAGCAACAATTTCACAAACGCTAGCGCCACCTTCATCTCGCACCGGACTTAGAGTCTCTTGCTCGCGCAAAAAAGCACAGAAGTCCTTAAGATACTCGCCTTCTTCTTCAGGTGCCAACTCGCGCCCAGCTTCCCACTTGTTCATGTCAGTCATCTTAGTTCTCCTTTATGAACACACCACCCTGCAACATCCTGCCCTTGCGGTCCTTGATTTCGTCATAAGCAATTTGAAGGCATTGCCGTAGACTCCAGTTCTTCATGCCGCAATAGATAATTAAACATACGAGCACGTCACCTACACCATCCTTGGCATCCTCGGCAAGGTTCTTTACTTCTGCATCGCACAACTCACCCATCTCGCTTACTGCTTTCAACAACTGTGCTTGCGGGTTCGATGCGTTGTAGATGCCTTTGCTCTCGGCCCAGTCATCCACCAGCGTTACTAGTTCGTTCCAGCTATTCATCGTACCATCCTAGATTTTTCGTTCATCCATTCGCGCGGCCATAAAAAAACTTCTTTTTTAACCGCGCCCAGTACAGCTAGTTCGCTATCCCTTTTTTCTGCGCCGCCCGGTGCAACAAAAAAACCTTTCTTGACGTAGTGTGGAAGCCATGGTTGGGCCTTCAGATAATACATGTATGTCTTGTCCGTTAGGGCAACAGCCCCCAAAATTTTTTCATTCAGCCGCTTTTTTACTTCTCCCATTTAACTATTCTCCTTTTGTCTGAAGACAGACACTCACCTGTCTTGTGATACAGCGTGCCCGTAATAACATCTGCCATAACTTCAATAACATTATTATCTTTCATTACTTTTATTGGGGTCACTCTTATAATCGAATGTTCTTTGTATCCGTTTGTTATATAAAAAGTTTCAACCATGGCGCGCTTGGTTTCTGGGTTTTCCTTTTGCATATTATGTACGTCCGTGTCTTGAAGACAGTCCGCTTCAGGCGAAAGAACCTTAAAAGCAGTTTCAGAGTTCATTAGTTTCCTCCATTTTGTGCATAGCCCATGCCCGCAAAAGCCTAGTTTCTACTACCAAATCAGTACACATTTTTGGCAAATCAGAATACTCCCTGATTAAACAAGCTTCATTTAATTGCTTTGCCAAAGAATCAATCTTGAGCAACAACGGGGCGTAATCAAAAAGTTCGGGATGGTGCATGCAGCCTCCTAAAAAAATGCTTCTTCACTTGTTTCAAAAATACTTGGGGGTTTGGGTGTGTTTAACTTCACTATCTTCATACCCCTCCCCAAGTTGCGCTGCGCTTCGAGTTTAGTGTGGTACTTGCGCAGCGGTTCTCCGAATTCATCAAGCACCACGTACATGAATGGTTTCTGATTGTCGCTGCGCATAGTCTCCTCCGCCAATCAATCTTACTTATACATCTGAAGCAACTCGCTTTCTAGTGCATGCAATGCTCCCCTGTCATGGTGAATTTTGCCATTCGGTTTCTCGGTGGGGAACATGGGCAGAGCAACCTTCTCGTTCTTACGCATGAACCCGCAGCCATCCAAGAACTTATCGCGCACAGCAATGATGCTTGGCTTGATGTCCGTGGTTTGAATAAGCTCGGGCGTGCGTTTATCGGCGTGCTCACTCCGTTCCGAATACCGCCAAGTCCCTGTTGCGTAATCATCTACATACAACTCCTCCGCCTCCCTGTACGCTTCGCTTCGTGCCCGGTGCCACAAATCAGCAGACACCATCCCCCGCATGGTCTCCAGAGTCTCGGGTCTGAGCATCTCCTCGGTGTTCGGGCTAGACATCACCGCGTTCACATAAACACCCACATCCCTGAAGGCTAAAACTTCGCGGCCGTTCACACGTGAACTCCGTGCATTCTCTTTGATAGAAAACTCCTGCACGTACAGCATATCGAACACCGTTTCAAGGGCGCGCTTGAAGTTTCTGCGTCTTTGCTTGTCCTCCGCACTAGAAAAATACTTACACAGCGGGGCATTCCAAGAGCGCTCGACAATTAACTGGTCGTCACTATCGAGGGTAAAGAACGCGCTCGGACGGTTCTCGCCGGTGTGGTGCGGATACCAAACATATACACGCTCACCCCTAGTGGTGCGCATTGTGCTTGACCCCCACCCGTGTACATACAGGAACTCACGGGTCGATGATGAGTTCCACCCTCTGATACTAACGTGGCGGGTGCCATCGGGGTTGGGTTTGAACAGGCGAACGACAGGGGTTTGGTAGAAGATGAGGTCGTATGCCTCATGCCCGTGAACCTCTACCTTGGCAACCCGATACTTCTTGTATACACCCCCGCGCTTGGGGTGCAGCGGACGTTCGTTGGGTTGCATGCCCTTGCCACGCAGGGGTTTAGTGCGGTTGTAGTGCGACTCCGCTTGTTCGTAAGTACGAAGGCGGTAGATTTGGTTGATGGAATTACAGTATCCGAAAGACATAACAAGTGCCTCCTATAAAGTGGACGTAGTGTCCAGAAAATAAACAACTACTCTGCGTCCTGAACTATCCTCTCTGATTCAAACTCCCATTGGTCTAGCAGTTCCTGTTCACTCGTCATCATCGCCTCCCTCTACAAAGTCCATCAGGTCACGGCCCGTTGCGAAGATAAGCACGAGACCCGGTGGTGCATCAGTATCAAGCGCTTCATATCCTGCAAATACTCCGGCAAGGAAATCAGAAAGCGCTCTCTTGTAGGTCTTGCCGCTAGTGGGGTTGAGTCGGTGCGTGGTGGCATAGCCTTCCCATTGACGGGCAATGGTGCGAACTTCAGTACAGACTTGCATTTGTATCTCCTTGGTTAAGTTGGTCCCGCTTGGCCTTGCGTTCTGCTGCTTGTTGCTTGCGTACATCCACGATGGCTAAGGCTAGTGCGTGAATGAAGTCGGTGTCGTTGAGGATGTCGTGAACTTCGTTGTTGGCAATCTCCTCTACGTCCACCCGCCTGTCCATGTAGTCCGTAACTGCTTTGTCCACGTAGTCCTCGGGGTCGAAGTTGTTGTCCATGTACCGTTCAATCTTGCGGTCGAACTTGTCGTCGAGGTCGTAGTTATCAACAGCGTTCTCAATCGCGCTCTCAAGGTCGATGTGCTCACTAATGTCAAGGTTGCGGAAGTGCCGGCGAAGGTTGTCGTCAATCTCGTCGCCAATAGCATTCTCTGCAAACTCAGTCGTAATACTTTCGACCATCTCACCGAACCACTCGCTGTCACGCAGCGTCATCTCAACCGCCGCTTTGAACTCCTCGACGGTGGGGATAAACATCAGGTTGTCGTTGGCGGGGGGCGGGGTCTTGAGGGTATGGGCAAGGTCAAGCTCCATTTGCTGCGGGGTAATAGTGCAAACACACATGGTAGTATCTCCTTAAAAGTAACAAACACAGAGGGTCAGATGACCCCAAACAAGGGGGGCCGAAGCCCCCCACATATCAGAAGTCGAGGCGCGAAGCGAGGTCGTCCATCTCCTTCTTGATTTCTTCACGAGCAGGCAGGTCGGTACGGATAGGCTCAAGATCGGAAGAGCGTCGTGTAGGGAAAG
>OGWH01000034.1_pt1 | contig 17606 bp, 12 predicted proteins | sample 1575971 | NCBI WGS metagenome assembly OGWH01 (sample SAMN07581554, study PRJEB24739) | freshwater metagenome
GATCGAGGGTATCAAGTCTGTTGAAGTGGAGAACCAGAAGTTTGTGTCTCTCAAGAAAGCAGCGACTGATCTTGAGCGGGTGTTGCAGGTGTGGGAGAACAGCGATGTGCTGGACTACGATCCCGAGATCAAAGGGAAGCGCGAAGCTTTGACCAAGGCTCTGTACTCAGATGTTTAAATTCATTATTTGGGTGTTAGTGGGTGTGGTTTTGGTTCTCTTTCTAGAGGATCGAAACCACAAAAAGAGCGAAGAGCTTTATGAGCAAGCTTTCAATATCGGATTTGAAACCGGCAAGAAGCATGCCCTAACCGAAATAGAGCAAGAGGCTAGATGCCTTGAGCTTTGGAGCGGTCAGGTTCAAAAGCAGCAGATGAAACAAGGAATGTTCTAATGGGCAACCATGATGCTGTATCTCGCCATCGAAGCCAAACTCAAGGAGAAGAATGGTGGATGATCTAGTCTATCGTCTCCGCAAACGAGCAGAGATTCGTAGGCAGATCAGCACCCGCAAGTCTGTGCAGGAAGGCAAGCCAGATCGTATTGCTGATTTGTTGGAAGAGGCTGCTAATGCACTGGAGAAGCGTGAATGGATAGGACTGACGGAGGCTGACATCTATGATGCGATGGACAATGAGGATGAGTTTGATTTTGCCCGAGCAATCGAAGCCAAATTAAAGGATAAGAACATATGAACATCTCAGCAATGAAGCAAGCATTGGAGGCTTTGGAGTTAGTCGACAAAGACATTGAGTGGCACGACAAATCACCGACTAGGAAGTTTTGTAATCAAGCTGCCCACTTCTTACGCCAAGCTATCGAGCAGGCAGAGAAGCAAGAGCCTGTGGCGTGGGCAGAAATCACCAAAGAATATACGGCTATCTCTAGCGATCCGTTCGAAAATGCCATTCCACTTTACACAGCACCACCAAAGCGTGAATGGGTTGGGCTGACGGAAGATGAAAAGCAGTTCTTTAAGGCTATGGGCTTTTCCGGTATTGATATTGTCGAAGCCAAACTAAAGGAGAAGAACACATGACTCCGCTGATATGCAAAGCGGTTACGCTTGCGCCTGAACCAGAAACGGCAATGTGGTTTGACGTTGGTCAGATGGATGCGACGGAAAAGCTCAAGGTTCCCGCAGAGATCATCATGAATCTTCCGTTTAAGCGGACGGGAATCGTCGGACTGGATACGGCTGGGAAAGACTTTGCGCTATGGTTAACGCAAGGCACTGGAAGTGTGACGGTTGCTGGTTGCTCGATGTGGCACAAAAAGTATCTCGACCCATATGCGTATCTGGCCACCGAGGATGGTTTCAAGATTTATAAGAAAGACAAGGAGATTACGCTGGAGGATGTCAAACCAGTGCATCGCATGGTTTTAGCAACCCTGAGCAGATTGGCGAACACATCCTCTGGTTATGCCTGCCGTCCACAAAACACCTTTATCAATCGCAAACGACAATTAAAAGGGAAACCTGCATTGTCTTTCGACTGGGTGACCGTTGAGATTGGAGAGCGTAAGGAAAAAAATGCTCCGCAAGGTGGAACACACGCAAGCCCACGCCTGCATGACCGACGAGGTCACTGGAGGACGATGAAGGCCACAGGTAAACGGGTATGGGTAAAGGAATGCAAAGTCGGAGATGCAAGCAAGGGAGTGGTTTTTAAAGATTACAAACTAAAGGAGAAGAACGGATGAGCGACATACCACCTTGGACGCCAGACCCGGATTACTGGAAGACTAACGGACCGGAGGAAGAAGATGGACATCCTGACGGAGAAGGGGAAGATCTCTCTTGAGGATGAGCAGTTCCTTGCAGAGTGGTTTAAAAAAGAGTTCTGTTTAAACTACATACAGACCCCGAAGGATCAACCAGCCGCCGTCGATGCCATCATCTCTAATAAGGATTCAACGAAACTAATGGCGGTGGCAGAAACGAAGTGCAGGTACGAGCTTACCCTTGAACAGTTCCAAACAACATTTAACAATGAGTGGCTTGTAACTTGGGCAAAGATTCAAAAGACGATTGAGATTGCAAATGCGCTGGGAGTTACATCAGTTGGTCTACTCTATCTTGTTAAACCAAAGATTGTTTTGATGCAGAGAATCTCTGAGCCGGACGGGAAGTTAGTAGCCCCCATAAGATTATTAACCACAGAGACCCAAGCAACAATCAATGGCGGGAAGATATTCAGAACCAACGCATACATCAACATGGAAGAGGCGAAAGTTTACACAATATGAAAATAATTCTTGAGTTTCAGAGCATGGAAGAAGCAACTCACGCAATGAACGGATCTCAATATTTAACCTGCCTTCAGAGGATTGATGGGTTTCTTAGAAGCCAAGAGAAATGGAACGAGAACTTAACAGAAAAAGAAGCTGATTATATTCAGATGTTAAGATCTCAGGTCTTTAATATTATGTCCAAAGAGGGGGTTGAGCTTTATGAATGAATCTCAATTTTATTGTTTTCAAACAACCACCCGATAGTTTTACGGTGGGCATCGTCCCAAAACATAATCCTTTCTTTACCTGAAAGGTTAGATCCTTGATCGATCTCATGGTGACATCTGTAACAGAGGGCGGCGATTCTATAGTCATGCGCCTTTAATGACCTGCCCTTTCCGTCTCTTAGTTGATTTGAATGAGCCGCCACCACGGTCCCATCCTCGATCCCGCAGTGCTGACAGGGTGACTCCCTGACTATTTCAAGTAGTTTCTGGTTTCTGTACATTAGTCCACCACCTTCTTTATGTATTGCATCCGGCTTGTCAAAGCAATCTCTGCCTTGCGGATGTTTTCTAGAGCATCGTTCTTGAGGTCAGGGTCCATTCTAGAGACCAAGACTTGACGCCTTGCATCTCTCAGGTCCTTCATATCCCTCTCCATAGACCTGATGTAGTCCTTCATCGCTAGGAGTTTACCATTTTCCTTTTGGTACTCGATCAGGTTTTTATAGTCGCCCGTTCTTTCCAGAGCGTTTACAGTTCTAACCGCCTCATCAACACGGTTTTTCATGTCATAGAAGGCGGAGACTGTCCCTGTTCCCTCTTTGCTTGCGATAAACCGTTTTAACACAGGGACCTTCTCGATGCTGAGTGAGGGCTTGGTCGGGTCAGACTCTGTCCTCATAATCTCATCGATCAGCATAGTCCCGTATGTTCCCAAGGTTCCGGTGTAACCACGGATCAGATTATCGAGCTTAACTGGTGAGAAGCCGGTTGTCTCTCCGAGCTTCTTAGCAAACAGACTTGTGGATGCTGTGATCTGGTACGGGTCTGCAACATCTTCCAATCCCTTTCCAACGATTGGCTGACCGGTGAAGAACGAGTAGTTCGCCACATTCTCAATGATCGGCAGCACAGCTTGTGGGATCGGGTTGAACGCCATCGTTGAGGTGAGGTTCCGAACGAAGGAGTCCTTGAGATCTTTCGATGTATCGTCACCGAAGAAGTATTCCAAGATCCTCTCGGGGAAGACCTTAAACACAACACCGATTTCAAATGGGATCGGCAGCTTAACCGGACCGATGATCCAGTTGTTGTCTCTCTGCTCAGGCTCTGCCCTCTCCCACTCTTCCTGATCGCTTGCCAACCACCAGTACAGGGACGACAGAGCAAGGATGGCAAGGCTTCTGGTGAGGAAAGCTTTCTGTTGGCGGTCTTTTCTTGCCGATGCAGCTCTTCCGAACCCGGCTCGGTACAAAACATCCAGACCCTGAACACGCGCATTGAAGAACGGAATCAAGGCGGACGCAATCTGAATGATCGGGCTAGACCCCATGCGGGAGAAGTTAATCACTTCCATCGCCTGATAGATAGCCTCTGCCTCATTGCCTGTCTCTTCCAAGACCCGCTTGTAAACCTCTGCCCTTGTTGCCACGTCCGATGCGGTAGATCCTTTTTCCAAGGCGTCCCACATCGCAGAGACCGGCATCAAAGCTTTTTGAGCAAGTGTCTTTTGTCCGGCCTTCTTTTCAAGCTCTTTTGTAAACGCCTCGGTAGAAGCTTTCACATCACCGGCAAACTCATAACCTGTACCGATACCAGCCCTCGCAAGTGCGGTCGCCTCTGGGGAAAGTCCAGCAAGAACCTTTCCATATTGTTTAAACGTGTCTGCGACCGGGGTGATATTGGTTCCGCTCGTAACCCAAGAGGAGACTGAGTCTCTAAAGAGGTTAGCAATAATAAAGCCGGGATCTCTTGTTACCATCTCTCTTAAGAAGCGAGAGGGCGCCGCCAGCACATCAAGGAACGGAAGCCTTGGTATGTTTAAACCTTTAAGCGATTCGATGAGGAGAGGGTCATCAACAATGAAGTGTTTGTCTTTGCCATCCACCCGGACAGTCGTTACGTCCGGACCCATCCTTGCGCCTGCAGGGAGAGGAGATGCGGTGCCAAGCCTTACAGCGTCTCTAATGACCCGCTGTTGAGCAACGTTCTTCATACCCGCCTCGATGGCGGATCGGGTGTTTCGGATTACCGTCTCAAGGAAGTCATCGAGGGGAGCCTCTCCGCCCTTGAGTTTCTTAGGTTTAACGATGTTTGCGAAGGAGGAGAAGATGTTAGGTCCAGCTGTTCTCTCTCCCTCCATCTGGCGGTAGAAGGGGATGTAGTCGGAGTTTTCCGTCCACTTAACACCCATCTCTGCAGAGATAACCCCGGTGTCAACCATGTACTTCACAACCTGCTTGTTGAAGTCTTGGAAATCATTGAAGACCTGCTCAAAGACGGGGTACTGTTTGCCCAACAGTTTACCACGACGAATTTCTTCTGCCGTAAAGACCTGCTCTCTTCCCTCTGCAAGAAGCCTTTTCCCTCGCTTGGTTCCTGCGTAGTATTGAAAAGCTTGGAAGATATAAGGATCATTGAAGCGCATCAACGGTTCAAAGATCGGGATCAACCCCTTGACCTGACCGTTTAAATTATCAACATAGGTAAACCCACGGTCGTAGACAGGGACGCCGTTTCTAAAAGCTTCCGCCGCAACACCGGACGCGCGGTCAGACATAAGCGCAGCGGCAATGGCGGATTGATCTGCAAGAAGCTCTGCATCACCAAACTGTTTACCAATTTCGCTGGATTGTCTTTCAATCCCTTCGTACCGATTGACAAACTGTTGACGGAAACGTGCAAACCCAAGTGGGGAAAGTGCTTGGGCAACCTTCTGAGCAAACCCTTCCTCTTGCCTCTTGGTGGTGGTTCTATCGATCGCATCTGCTACATCCGTTCCAAGGTTGTCTCGGATGGAGTAGCGAATGTCTCCGGTCTCTGGACTGAACGTCCCAATGTTTCCAACTGCAGACTTGATTTGATTGGGCTTGTAAACAGCAAGATTTTTTTTGCCGCCCTCTCTAACATAGAAACCATCGTGCCGGTTAAATTTAATTGCTTCTTGCACAATAGGATTCTCAATCGTCATCCACTTGCCAGACTCAATTTCAGAACGCAAATCGTCCAAAATATCTAGGTCACGATTGAATGCATCATAAATTTCTTCTTGTGTTTTGTTTTCCTCAATGTAATCAATTACGCCCTGAACATCTTCTTCGCTTTGATAATCAAAGGGGCTCTCCGCCTTAATGTACAGAGGAATAATATTTGGTCCAGAAGAGATCTCGCGCCCAATTATTTTGTCAAGCTCATCCTGTACGTCGGTGCCTTCTTTCTTTGCAATCCTCTCAGCTTTCTTCTTAAGCTCTTCTCTTTTCTTCGGATCAAGAGATTTTTGATACTCGGTGACCATGTACGCTTGAGAGGTGAAAGAGAATGCCTCTGCAAACCTTGGGTCATCAGTTACAAAGATTGCGTTAGCTTGCTTGGGTCGGAACTCAGTAATGTCTCTGGCAGTTCCGTGGTACATGACCTTCGGGGTACCGTCTTTGTTTACGATCTTTGAGTCACCGAACCACTTCTTAAACTCAGGTGTGTCGGTGCTACGCAGAGAAAGCTTTTGAGCTGGCTTCTTCAGGGTCAGCTTCCCGGGCTTGGGCGCAGGGATAGCTTCGTTAGCTAGGTTTGCAATGTTTAATGGGGTGACAACCTTCTTCTTCACCTCCGCAGGCTTTGAGATCACCCGGTTACCTTGAGCGATAACATCCATGCCAGAGATCTTTCCAATGAAAGCTTCTCTCTGTGGCTGAGTGTTTTTGCCAGTCCAGATGGGGTTACCAAACTTCTTCATTCCTGACTGTTTAAACATTGAGACGATACTGATCTCGCCTCGCTGCGGTTTAACAATTAAAGAATCTTGTGTATTGGAGTTATGCAGGATTAGGTTGCCGCCGTTGCCAACATAGATAGTGTTGAAGTCGGTCGCAATCTTCTGTGCATCTAGAACGATCTGTTCAAGAAGCTCTTCACCGCCCACCGGGGTACGCTTCGGATCGTCAATGATTCGGGTCAGGATGTGGGTAGCACCAAATCCGGTGTCTACATCAAACATCTCTTTGCCCCTAAACTGAACACCGCTCTGGCTACCGATCTTCATAACGATCGGATTTCCTCTGAGAGGAGACCTCTGGGGTGAGAATGCGAGGATGCCGTCTGGGTCTGGGTTGGAGGTCGGAGTCAGTCTAGTTTCTGGCTCGACCATGCCAAGAGCTAGAGCGAACTTCTTTTCGCTCTTCTTCTTCTCGGCAATCGGTGCTTCTTTTAGACCGGCTAGGACTCCTGACTTTTCTTCATCAGATAAAGACTTGCCAACTTGTCTGCCATCTTTTCCAGCTGCTCGTCCGACATCTCCAGCATCTGCTCGTCGTGCTCGTCTTGATCCAGATTGGGCTGCTGCGCTAATTCGTTTTCCATCGAAACCCTCCTCCTCTAGTAGCTTACGCATTGATCCTGCATAGTTTTGGCTTGTAACCCTCAGCTTTGCACCCAAGGCTTTGTATAGCTCTTGCTCAGGATACCATATGATAGCCTGCAGAGAGGCTGGAGGAATATCTTCGCCGGTTATTTTTGCAACCTTCTCACGCATTCTCCGGAATACGTCACGCAGCATCTGGCGCTCACCGCCATTTGCCGGGGAATCTTTAGACTCATCCAAAGATTTAATAATATTTTCTGCTGAATTAACAAATTTTGTTTTAACTCTTTTCTTGCTATCAAATAGTTTTCGATTTTCTTTAAAATCTTTTTCATGTAAAGATTTAAGTTTTCGAGCAATTTGAATTGCTGCTTCTTCATTTGTAAAAGCTCGATCAAGTTCTTGTTTAGAGAAAGTGTCTCCATATAAACCATTTTCTCCACTAGAATTAAAATGACCCCTAAAAGTTTTAAGTTGGTCTTCGTATTTTTTCTGGTTAAACGCCTTGAGGTTTCCGCTCAAACGTCCAATGGTTCTCATGAACCACATGTCCATTGTGACCGGCTCAAAGTTACCGGCTAGGTTTGAGTAGAATCCAAAACCAATTTTGGGTCCAAAGATTGAAGATCCTAGAATCTTCTCATCAACTAGCTCATCAATGGTGAATCCGGCGTCCTTGAGTTCTTTGGCTGTAAACGGGGTCTCAAGGAACCTACGGAAGTCATCCATCCCCAGTCTTTGAATCATAAGGTTGGCGAATCGGTAGTTCTTCTTCATCATTTGAAGAGATTCTCCAACGCCAATCTCTGGGAACTGAGGGTTTCCTTTCTCTTGGTTCTGCTTGAACTCGTTGTATACCTTCTCGCCAAACTTTAGGTTGTCTTCGACGTTCATTCCCTGAGAAGAAACAGCAATCGAGATCCTGAAAGCTGCCCGAGCGTTAGGGTCTGACTTGAGTTCAGGGTACTTGAGAGATGCCATACCGAGCATCTTGTTGATGACTTGGTCATACCACTCAGCGTTTGCATCGCCAGTACGAATGGCGGCAAGGGCTTCTGCTGCAAGAAGATTACTTAGTAATTCCCGGTCTTCTTCATTTTTGAGGTTCAGAGGCTTTAATCCACTCTCTAGATACCTGTTCTGAAGGAAGTTTATGACTTCTTTTTTGGTGCCAATCTTTTCTTGTTTAAACGCCTTTGTACCACCGAGTCCAGTCTGAAGACCCAAAGATGTTGCAGCCAACTGTTGTGGTGTTAGGTCAAGATCTTTTGCAACTTTAGAAAGAATGTCGTTCTCAAGCGGGGCAGATCGGATAGACCACTTTTTAATATCTTCAGGCTTAACACCGACACCCTGATAGTTAACCGGCACATCGTGGTTTAAAAGAACCACCATGCCCATATCGTATGGCGCATAGCCATCGTAACCCGCGTCGATGATCAGAGACTCAAACTTGTTTGGATCTTGGTCAGACTTGTTCCAAAACTCAGTCATTGCGGGTCCAGAACCAAGGATGTTACGGAACCTCTGCGTGTAAACGTTATCCCCTAAACCGACCTCTCTATTCGGATATTTGCCGTTTGCCAGCGGGACATAGAAGTAGACACGGTTTTTGATGCGCGGGTCAGAAGACTGGAACACCCGCATGGCTTCTGCGCCCTTGATCCCTCTGCCATAGAAGTTCTTGGCGAGCGTCGGGATGTTTGGCTGGTTGGAGTAATGGATGCCGTTTAAACTTATGGCTTCTGGTTGGAGTTCTTCTGAGAGGATAATCCCGCTGCTATCGCTGGATCGAACGGAAGGTTCGTCAGGTCGAGCGGCTTCTCCTGTGATTGCGTCGTCGAGGAGTCGATTCGCTTCGGCCCTGAGAGAACGAGACCTCGCCCGAATCTTTTCATAGCCTCTTCCTTCGTCATCTCTTTCACTGGCATAGTCATACTCCTTTTTGGTTGGGAATGCGGCGTAAGCTTTTCCTTGGGTGATGTCCCATAGACCCAATAAAGCCTTATCAACAAGCTCTGCAAGCTCTTGATTATTTACATCTGAATAATTAAGGATGGTCATGTAACCATTAAAGGTTGTCTGACCCTCGATTGGTTTTTTACCGTCTACTTCAATCGTTCTCAGCTTTTGATAGATTCGGTTAACGCCCTCGATGCTATCGTCGTTCAGCTTAATCGAGATAACCGGCACCTCATCAAGACCCTCTCCCGGCTCTCCGGAGATGACCATCATAGAGTCTTGCGACAGAGCAAACCCTAAGGACTTGGCAATCTCTACCGGATCACCCTTCTTGATGTCGATCGCAAAGGATGGGTTGGTGTCATCCATGTAGCTGCCGACCTGATCAAAAATTTTCCCCTCAGATTCAAACAGGTTCAGGACGTCACTAGAAATCTTGTCTCCAATGTCTTTACTTATCTTAATCTTGTCATTGTTGTCAAGCTTGTTCCAGCGGGAGGACAGCTCCTCATTATTAGGGTCCGGTGCAACCTCGAAGACTACATTCTTTGACTTAGAAATCTTAGGTTCTTCAGCCAGAATTCGATACTTCTTGGAGTCTATCTTGGCTTCTTGTTTGTCAATCTTCTTAAGCCTTCCCATTTCAATATTAGAAAAGACATCGTCTGCTGTTTTAAACCCGAGACCTTGGAATGCGTTTCCTAAAGCATCAAAGAACTTGCGGATCTTGTTAGAAAGACCTCCGGTGATTCCTTGCGGTGCAAACCTAAAGGCTTCAGCGATAGCCTCTTCGATGATGATTTCCATGTCGCCGTCATACTGTTCCATGTAGGCATCAAACAGGGTTCTGCCATCTCCAGTCTTCCGGCTCTTTAGGAACTGGTTGATCCACTGTTCCTTAGCCCTCTTCTCAAGGATCTTCCACTCGTTGGGCTTGAAGAATCCAAGCTCTTTCAATGCATGGATAGCCTCGTGGCGCAGGGTTCCAATCGGATCGGCGGCGGACAGAGAGATCTCAATCAGCTTGTTGGCATATGCACCATCTGCTGTATCACCGCCTGCTTTGATGGCGGACATAATCCGGAGACCAACATCTTTGAGTCCCATCCTCTGCATGAGGGGGAGAAGCTTTTTCTCAAGCTCTGCAATCTTCTTCTGTAGCTGCTCTGTATAAACGCCTGCCTCTTCAAGGTTTTTAAGAGCTTCTTCTTTGGCTTGTTGCTCTGTTCTGCCTTTTTGTGTTTCCTTGGAGACCGAGACTTCAATCCCGGGCTTTCCTTCCGCCCTTCTCTTGATCTCATTCCTTGCCATAGCGGCAAGTCGCTTGGGCATCAGACCCCTTTGCTCGTCGCCATACTTAGCGATCCTTTCAAGCATAGGAAGGTCATAGCTTTGGATAGCCGCCTCTTCAGCCGCCTGCTGTGTGGGGAATGTCCCGGCGGAGACGCCATCTTTAAATAGGGTAAACCCTTCCCTGCCAACCTTCTTGGATGGACCGGCTTTAACTTCTAGTGGGGTTCTAAAACCTACGATCTCATTATTTAAACTCTCAAGCTTGGCTTGCAGTTTTTGATTATTTGCGTTGATGCCTGCAGATGCTTTGGCATATTCAATCGTGTTGGCTTGACCTGCAGCCTCCATCTCCTCTAGTTTGGCATTGGCTTTCTGGATTTGATTCTGAATGGATGCAACCGCACCCTCAAGCTCTTTTGCTTTTCTATCCCGAATCGCTTGGAGCCTCTCTACCTTGGCGTCTGCCTCCTCTTGGGTTTTTGCGGATGCAAAGGTCTGACCGTTTGATGTGATATCAAAACGATTCGGAGCCTCTCCTGCTTCAAAGACGCCCTTGCGAATATCGGGTCCACCGGGAAGCTCTTTTAGACTTCCGGGCAAACCAACATCCACGGATGAGGTCTCCTTAACTGTACCGTTTACACGATCAGCAGCTGCCTCGGCGGACTGTCTTGTGTTGTAACGACGAATAACACCGTCTGGATCTAGAACCTCATAGAGAGGGGTGGTGATGGTGGTGAACTCATCATTACGGATGGCGGTGTTAAGAAGTGACTCAGCGTCTCGATCGTTCTCAAGACCGGTGAAGTCTTTGATTTCCTTGATGACCTGAGACCTACCAAGCCTTCCCTCCTGCGGGAAGGTCTTCTTAATGTTGTCAACCGCCTTCTTGTACTGAGCCTTGGTGAAGCGGGTAGCGTTGGTGGCTTGGGGGAGTATCCCTAAATTTTCGGGCGCAGTCTGAATAGCGTTCACAGCGGCAAACTTCTGTGGCAGAGACATCTTAGAGAGATTGTCTGTGCCGGTGGTGCGGCGCATGAAATCATTAAAGCCGATCGAGTCGGTATCAATACCTTTGGATTGAGCGATATTGACAATGTCTTGAGCAGAAATCTGCGTTTCTAGGTCAACATCAACGCCTTTTTCTGCTAGTTTTCCAGTAATAAGCCGGTCAACCTCAGCCTGTGCAACCTTGTTTGTTACACCAACATCTCCGAGCGCATCAACAATATCTTCGATTGAGAACTGAGTAAGCTTGGCTTGACCCAGAGACTCCCTAACCTTGTTGATTTCCGCTACAGCTTCCGGTCTTAGGTCGTTTGCAGAGAAGAATCCCAGAGGATTGAGAATCGGGTCTGGTCCCTCCTCCTTAACCATCGGTGGGGCAGGCGCGGGAAGCGCCAATATTGGTTTGCCTGTTTCCGGATCGACCGGTGTTTCAATTCCAAGCTCACTCTTTGTCTTCTCAATCTGCTCACGCTCTTGCTTGAGAAGTTCATCGGTCTTGCGTTGCACCTCTTCTTCACGTTTTTGACGTTCTCTTTGTGCATATCTTCCCTTGATGTCTTTGCGAAAGAGTACATCAAGACCAAGCTGGGCGATAGAACCAACCCCGGCCCCCATTGTGAAGTCATCATACATGGACTCCCCAACCTCAAGATTGGGGTTGTAGATTCCTTTGGCTGACAATTCTTGTAGCAGACCGGATGCAACTTCTTGTGCGCCCTCTGTCCCGCCTTGAGTGGCTCCACGCTTAAGAAGATTAATGATGTTGTATTTAAACGGCTCGTCTAAGTTGCCGGGAAGACCTCTTAATAATCTTTCAACAGGAAAAAGCTCTAGCTGACCGATTCCGGCTCCACCGAGTAACGCCGCAAACTCTTGTCCCGGAGAGACTTCGACGCCCTGAGCTTTAGCCTCTAGGGCCATTAAACGGGCTTGCTCTGCCCCCGCTCCACCGGCTTGAGCGATACCCACTGGAGCTGCTGCCCTTGGTGCTATGCCGGTTGCAAGTCTTCCTGCTCCGCCAACACCACGCAACAATGCTTGGGGTCCAAACATTCCAGCAAACTGACCCAGTCCTCCCGCAACCTGTGCTGCGGTGCCATATCCGGGTGCTAATGATTCTTCTGCAGAAGCAATCGCTTTTCCAAGCCCCGTCTCTTCATATGGAGTTAAGGACGGGAACAAGGCTCTTGCACCGGTATACGGAAGGGCGGTAATACCACCAACCGTTTGAACGCCTGTCATTCCCACGCCTTTTAAAAGCTCAAGTGGGAGTCTTGCAATCTGCTCCCCCATGCCGGGGAATCGGTCTGGGAAATCTTTAGCGGCTCTTTCTAGAGCCTCTTCACGGGGAATGTCATCATCTACAAGGATGTATCCGCCTTTCGGCAGATCTAATCTGTATGGCATATTGTTACCGTGTGTAGGTGGCTACCGGTCCATCAGATGATACACCCCCCACACTTATGGGGGTATAAATCTTCCCTTCTCTTGCAAAAATTTGTTGCTTTAAACGCTCAAGAGCGGCGAAGTATTCCGGAGAGTTAGGTTGCAGCCTACCCGAAAAAACTTCTCCTTTAAGAAGCTCTTCTGCCTCTTTGCGAACAGCTTCTCTTTCAGATGCTTTTGTGGTTGTGCTAGGCTCTTTCTCTTTCCTTTGTCCAGCAGTAGCGTAGTATTCAGACTTAGAAACAATATCTGCGCCCTGAAGTTCAAGCTGCTTACCTTTTATAAACTTATCTTCAGCGTTACCCTGCAGTTTGATAGCAAGATCCATAAGCCCACGATCCCTTGCATCTTTGGATTTTGCCATATCGATGCGTGCAGACTCGATGAAGTCTTCGCCTTTGCGTATGTCGTTTAAACCTTCTTTGTAGGCCCGCAGGCCATACATCAGTCCCTTCTTAACATCTCCGGCGGCAAGACCAGCGAGACCAGCTTCAAGAAGAGCCATACCCTTGTTCTCTTCTCTTTTGCCCTTTAGGCTCTCTTCCCGCCTCTTGATCATCTCTTCGATCTTTCCAGATGCGGTATCTGGAAGCTGTTCACCAAGATTGGTAACCGCTTTTTTCATATCAAACGCTGGCGCTTCTTTTTTCAGTATATCTTCAACCATCTTAATAGAGCCGATACCTTGACGAGCGGCGGATGCTGCAGCGGGTGCAGCAGCGGGTGCAGCAGGCGCAGAAGGAGCCGCTTCACCGGGGCGGGTAACTTTAATTTCTTTTTTAGGCTCTATTGGTGCTGTTCCGGTAATCCCGCTGCGTTCAACAACAAAACGCTTTTGTTCAATCGGCATTTCTTCAATTTGCTGATCAGTGTAACCAAGAGCTTTTAGACGGGGTACTAAGGTCTCTTGACCAGAGAACCCAATCGTGCGCTGGAGAAGGTTGGGTCTATATTTCTCAAGCTCTTTGAACTGCTCAGGGAATCTTTTCCTTAACTCTTCCTGTTCTTCCCTGCGACGTCTCTCTTCTTCGGTTTCTTCAGAAGTTTCAAAACCACCGTAGGGGTCAACAAATAAACCAGCCTGTGCCCTAATAGGAAGGCTTCCTATTCCCATTGCCTCTTGAATATCTTTCTCTTTAACCTTGGGCGCCATCGCAAATTGAGATGCAGCGATACCTTGCTGTGCCTTTTGGGCGTCAGTCTTTTCTTTTAGGGCGGCATGAGCAACAGCAAGACTTACAGCATCACTCTGCCCCTGCATAACCTTTACTAATTCAGGGATAGGAAGCCTTCTTGCAAGATCATATTCTTCTGCTGGATTACGCATACTTATTCCTAATTAAAAAAGAAGCTTAGAAAGTCCAAGATATGTTAATCCGGCGGACCCTAACTGACTTAAAAAACTGGGAGACGGGGTCTGTTGAGATACTTGACTTGTTGAAGTTGGTGTTCCACGCAGAATGTTTGACAGTCCAGAAATCTGATACTCAGGATATTGAGTCTGCCGCATAACATCTTCGTATCGAGCGGTGAGACCTTGTTGACCAAGCTGTTGTTGTAAACGACCAAACTCTGTCTGGGCGCCGAGCCTAGCCAAGTCTGCAGTCTGTTGTTGAGTGCCCAAGGCTCCATAAGCAGAACCTAGCCCTGCGAGTCCTTGTGCCGCTGCCTGTCTTTGTTGAGCAGCTTGGAGAGCTGCTGCCTGATTTGCTCTTTGAGCCTCAAGACTTTGTCCCGCACCCAACTGCTGAACCCCGAGAGCCGCTGCCAGATTTTGTTGCCCAGCAAGCTGACGTGCTGCGCGATCTCTTTCAAACTGTGCTTGAGCATTTAGAAATGCCTCCTGTAAACCTTGCGCCTGAAGATTAGCTAGGGTTGTTTGAAGCCCCTGCTCTCGGGAACCCTGCAGCAAAGTCTGACGCGCTCCACCATATGTACCCTGCCGCCCAGCCGCAAGGTTTGCACTAAGCTGTGCAGCTTTTGCATCGTCAATGGCCTTTTGTTTGGCAATATCTGTGACTGCCTGTCGATAAGGCGACATGTATTGCTGTGCTTGGGTGGCACCAAAAGTCTCTGGCGCCTCCATCTGGAACTGGGTAAGCGGACCAGCTTGAACTGTGGGAGCCTGAACGCCGGACAGGTTCTGAAACACCTGACTCGCCATGCCCATTTGTTGAGCGCCCTCACCAAACCCAGCCGCCGGACCCAGTGCGCCAAGTCCTCTCTGGGCGGTTTCAAGCATCGTACCTGTGATCGGCGCAACTCGACCAGCGCCCATCAGACCAGACTGAATTAGCGGAGCATATGTCTGAGCATAGGTCCGACCGTAGACCTGTTCAGCCTGTGGGAGGAGTCCGGGCTTTTGCGGTGTGCCAATAAAAAACGGCTCAAGCGCAGTTGGTAGTCCTTGTCGTATCTCTTGAACGGCGACTTCTGCCATAATAGTTCCTTAAACTGGTAGCACTTTCTTCATATTAACTTCCGGCGGCTGTTTGGTTGTGCCGTGTCGTGCCTGCCGAACCCTATCCATCATTGCGTAAAGCTGTTTAGCGCCTGCTTTACTGGAGCCGTTACCAATATCTGCTACGACGTCTGCCGGTACCACAAATTCTCCATCGGCTAAACGAGCGGGTTGAGTTCCTTCTATTGTAGCCGGAATACTGTCACTCATACCATCCCCCCCGCCAGATAACATGCGTGGCTGATTTACCGGAGCAGTCATTCCTCCGTAGGCAAAGGCTACTGGACCGCCCATTTGGAACATTGGAATACCGCCACCACGCAGCGCAACAATACCGCCTGCCCGTTTAACGACAGTAGTTCCTTTTGCCAAACCCGATTCAAAGGGAGTGGCTGGAATTGGTTGTGTTATTGGAGGAAGCGCCGCTTGTTGTCTGGCAATCTCTTTTGCTGCCGTTTCAAAGTCTGCCTGAGTTAGCGTTGGATCTGCTGTTAACACGGGCGGTGTGATACGAGACGCTCCGGGGGCGGGTCCGCCAAGGAACGGTGGTGGTTTATACGTTGGAACAGGCAGAGACCCAATGCCGGTGGTCGGTACTGTCGGCTGCGTTGTTGGAGTTCCAGCGTTAATGCCAAGCAAGTTGTAGGTTTGCTGCCCCGGAGTTAGTGTCGTAGTCGTTGCGCCGGGAATAGTTGGGTTTAGATCAACCTTTACCCCCGGACGGATCGTGTTAATCAACGTGGTGTCAACATTGGTCGTGGGAATAGTTACACCGCCAGTATCAACAGCGGAACCAACCAATGTAGTTACAAGAAGACCGGCTTTAACCAACGCTTCTACTTCTTCTGCTGTTAATTCAGTAAATTTCCCATCTGTTATTTTTTTGGTTCCGGTAGTCAGAGCGCCGGGGGGTTTTGTTGTAACTGTTGCTGCCCCTGCTCCAGCAGAGCTGGTATCCCCTTTTTTTCCAGTGACAGTTACAGTGTCTTGAGTAGTTTTAGTGGTTCCAACACCAGCAGTTCCCGCTCCAGCACCTGCGCCGGTAGATCCAGTATCTCCCGGTTTGGCTTTAGTAACCTCAACTTGAGCCGTGGTAGATCCAGTTGCTGCAGTTCCTGCTCCAGCTCCAGCAGCACTAGTAGCTCCCGGTTTAGGCGCAGTAACTTCAACTTGGTTCTGTCCCGCAGGAGCAAGCGGAATAGATGTGATTCCAGCGCCGGTAGTAACGGGAAATACTTGTGCTGCCCCCGCCCCGACTGAAGTTGGCGTACCTCTGGCGCCTGTAACAGTAACGGTTTGCCCTGTCTGCCCGCTCGGAATTGTGGTCGAAGCAGCTCCTTCCCCGACATTTGTTCCAACAAACTCGTCACCAAATATGATTCTATTAAGCTCTTCTAATGTTGCAGGCTCTTTAGTTACAACAGCATCTCCAAACCCACCGGTTGTTTTTGCTGTGGTAGTTTGTTGTCCGGTAGCGGCATCAATGTTTGTTATTGACCCATCTGGGTTTCTAATCTTATATATATTATCTAAAGAGTCGTAAGTAACTCCATCAACGCCCTTAAAATTAACTTCTCCGTTGCTTACATCTGTAATTGTCCCGAGATTGGCATCGTTGATTGTATTTAATACTGGATCATAAGTTAATCCATTACCGAGATCTACGGTCCTAGTTAGAGAATCATAACCCTTAACGCCTTTAAAGGCATCAACCCGAGCCTTTTCGTCTCCTTTTAAATCTAAACCGGCGGCTTGCATCGCATACGTCACAGCAAACGCAGTTGCTGCCGCTTGGCCTGCTCTATCCAAACGACCAGTACCTGCGTAACCAACGGTACCAGCAGAAATAGCAGCGGCTGTAGGTGCAGTAGAAACAAGCTTTAAACCTTCCGGCCCAATTATTCCCGCCGTAACAGCGGCTAGCGCAGCAGCAACAGGCGGAATCGAAACAATCGATTTAATCGCATCACCCAGCGCACCAGCGCCGGTAGCTTCTTTATATCCGTATGGGACGGCGACGCCATCAGGCGAGAACTCGATCTTGTAGTATGTAAAGCCAGATCCTTTGGCGTTGTTCAGTTCGTTGACTGGAATCTCTTTTCCGGTCCGTGCGTTTAAAACGCCGACATTCTCGGTAATGGTGCCCTTGGTTCTAAGTTGATTAATCTCGTCTGGTGTAGCGGTACGTCCGGCATACTGAAGCTGCATTTCACCGTCTGAGCCTACACCCATACGCATAAGGTTAAATGTGCCGGGAGATTCTTCTCGTTCCTGTAGCTGATATTCAACTTCATCAGTAATTGGCTTGAGATCTTCTAGACTCTGAACACCATACTTGCCAAGCTTTTCCGCCATGTCTTTAATAATGGCGTCTTGGTCTTTACTAAATGATGCTTGGTGAGTAATACCCGTGACTTGCTGTTGGGCCTTGAGCTGATCAACCAGCGACAGTGGTTTAGTTTCTTGCGCCGGAGGGGGCGGCAAAGACAGCGTCGTGTCGCCTTTATCATTAGTCCCGATAGTTGCGCCAATAACATTAGCAAACTATCGTGACTGGGAAACAGATCGGAAGAGCACACGTCTGAACTCCAGTCACTCTCGCGCATCTCGTATGCCGTCTTC
>OGWH01000035.1_pt1 | contig 17110 bp, 24 predicted proteins | sample 1575971 | NCBI WGS metagenome assembly OGWH01 (sample SAMN07581554, study PRJEB24739) | freshwater metagenome
ATGGCACAGTTTAATTATTCTTAGATTTTCTTCGAAATCTAATTCAAATACGTCCATTGGTCTTTCTACATAAACCTTAGGAGTAGCAATAGCAACCAAAGGCATAATAATATCCGATGCTTTGATGAGTTCATCTACAATCTGACGATCGGTGACAATATTATATTGTAAAAATTTAAATTTAGAACTTTCTGGCAACATATTTGTCCTAGTTCTATTTGTATCTACGCCTGTAATTTCCCAATCTGCAAATCTATCATCTTGAAGAATAGAATCTGTCAAGTGATAACCAATAAATCCATCTGAACCCAAAATCAAAAGTTTCATTTATAGCCTTTCTAATAATTCAAAATTTTCAAAAAGGAAAATTTCCTGAAGTTGCTTGAATAAACAATCTTCATTCTGAAAATCCAATATTTTCGTAAAATCGTTTCTCTTAGTTATTTCTAAAGAATTAGTTTTACCTAATTTTATCTTAACTACATATTCTTTCGTTTCTAAATCTATGAGTAAATTTCTATTCTCATTTTTAGTTAAACTATAGTTAGATACATCATCTAATATTCCTGTTCCATTATCTTCGACATTCATGAAATTAATTTTACCTTTTAAAAAATTGTCTATAGACAATATATGGTAAAACCATTCTGAAATTTCACCCCTGTCTATTTCCCAATTATAATTACATTTTAAAATTTTTCCTATATTATAACTTCTTAGCATACTAAATATGCCAGAAAATCTATACTGACTTAAATACATTACCGGTATATTAGTAACGCAAGATTTTGCTATCTGTATTTCCTCTGTACTAGTATATCCTTTTTCTACTAATATAAATCTTGGATTCAATTCTAAAGCAAGTGCAGTATCCTGTAAATGATTCTTGGTGGAAGATGCTATAATTACTGCCCCACCGTGTTTAGATTTTACTATTTCATTTCTAGTAAAATCTGCAAAATTTTTATTATTACCAATCATACTACAAGGTATAGATAATAAGCGCAATTTACTTCTAATGAGTTGCGCCCATTTACCTGTACCTATAATAGTTACATGCAGAGTATTTCTCCCCTATGTCCTCTAGATAATAATTTTTCCTTGATATCATTGAAGACATTCCAAGCAGCAACCAATACCACTGAATTAGGATTAATATTTTCTGGATTTTCAATCAATATATTTGTGCCCGGGAAAAACATACCTTGTTTCAGATCGTTATCATCTACGACGCCTATTAGTTTCTCGTCAATGATACCTAACGAGTATAGAGATGTTACTGCTTTAGCAGCCGCACCATACGCAACAAATTCTCTATCCTTTAACTCTGATAGAATTCTTTGTTTACGTTTTTCTATACTTGAAAGAACATCTTCTTTGGTTTTAATCAGATCAATTGCATCTAAACTAGTTACTGATTCGCCGTCCTTCTTGCGAGCAATAATTCTAAAACTAACACCATGTGTATTAATCTGAGTAACTTCCTCGACAACAAGGCCTGCCCGTTTAGCTAGTGTTGCGAATGAATTGGGGGAATAATAATCAATATGCTCATGATAAACATTATCTAGGTATTCGCCAGAAATGATTCCTTTTTGATCTCCGCATTCTGCAACAAGTATTCCGTTGGGTTTTAAAGCTTTACTGATTGCTCGCATCACTTCATACGTATCAGGGATATGTGCTAGTACATTATTTGCACATACTATGTCGAATTTATTTTCCCAAGAATATTGATCAACTAAAAATGAAGTAAAGAAATCAGTAACAACCTCGACACCTTTTTCCTCATGATCGGATCGAAGAAGGTCTGAAGGTTCAACACCTACCACTTCACAGTTATGTTTAGCAAACTGCTGCAAAAGATATCCATCATTGCTGCCTATTTCTAATACTTTGCCGGGACCTTCTTTTTGTACGACATCTAAAGCATAATCAGAAAAATGTTTCTGAAAAGATTTAGATACTCCGGATCTATATCTGTATTTGGAAAATACAGAATCGGGATCTGGGGCAGCTGCCAATTGTAAATGCCCGCACTGTTCACAGTAGTTTAATACTAGGGGATATCTAGTATAATCCGGCTTATCAAATAAAGCATTCGCAACAGGAGAATCTGGTAATCGTAACCAATTAACTAAATTCTCGTTATCGCAGCATCTGCATTTTAAGTAATTAAAATTTCTCATGAAGTGGCTCAATCTTTACAATATCTTCATCGTAGGTTGAAGCATCGCGTTTGTGTTCTGATACCACAACCATAACAGAATCCTCTTCGAAGATCATCTCGTGATCAATATTCGGACCTGTAAGGAATATTTGTCCTTTTGTGAAATACTCTTCATGGATAGTATCTTCACCGTGATTTCTCCATAGGTAACGAACTTTTCCCGTCACCATATAACAATAGTGAGAATCTGTTTTGTGATAATGATTTGCACGGATAGCACCTTTGTATGAATAGATCATTTGAACATTGGCAAAGTCGTGTACGATTGGTAGAATTAGGCCTCTATCATCAGTGAAGCCTTCTTCTAATTGAATTTTATGCGATTCCATTATTTTCCTTTCAACAATTAAACATACCAAGATGGTACATTACGATTTTTCCAAGAAGCGAGATGTCTTTTCGCTCCTACATAATAATTTATATATGACTGTAAAGAATTGTCTGAAACTTTGTATTGTTCCGGCATTGCAGGAGTAGGTTCGGTAAAAGGGGAATGCCTGGGAATGTTATTCGGAAGCTGTACGAAGAATTTTTTCATTCTTTCTGCAGAGTGTACTTTCCCGTATCGGTATGTATATTCTCTCATAAGTTCTAACCAAAGATCTTTCAGCCATAGATAATTCCAAGCTGAACTTCTCACCCAAATACCCGAGGGGTGTTGTATATGGCTAGCTTTCCATAAGACAGATTCTCGTTCATCATTTAATCTCCACCGTCTAATGTTTCTTCCATTTGTGGTTTTGCCATAGTAAAGATCGCCATCTAAAACTCGATGAGCAGTCGACATTAGTTGTCCATATTCAAGTATCATCTTCACAACATGTTTATCGTTGTGCAATTTAGCACATTCTGCAGGATCATTATGTAAGTAAAAAATATTCACAGTGTTTCTATGGATTTTAATATATGAGAATAAATTTGTCTTATTTTAGATGAGAAAATGTGAGAAATTTTAGCTTCTGCTAAAGCTTTGATAACGATCACGGGATCAAAAGATTCTAAATTATCTTCTGTAACTAGTATATCTTGCCCACCAAAGGCATTCATTGCGAGAATAGTAAGATAAACCTCTTCATCAGTGTAAAGAGGTATTCTATATCCTTTAAAATTAAAACGATCTGGAAATTTATAAATCGTTGCTGTCATACATATATTTATTTTATCTTGTCTAATCTATCTGCTTTAATTTTGTCTTCTCGCACTTCTAAGAATACTGGAAGAAATAATGCCCACCCATTATCACCTTTATCCTTAATTTTACTATTATATTTCACCGAGACAATTTTTCCTACTGTATTTTGCCGAGTAAATATATCTCGATGTTCATCGGTAAAACCTGTTCCGACATTAGTGCGAAGTTGTCCGCATGCTGATTCCAGCACCAATGCACCTAAGCGACCCTTATTTTTACCAGTACCTTCTTCCCAATCTACGCAAATCAAATCACAATCCAATTCACCCTTAAACTTGATCTGCTCTTTTGACCGCTTGCCCTCCCAGAATGCAGTTTTAGATTTGAGGATAGTACCTTCTTCGCCCTTAGCTAAGAACTTTTCAAATAATGCTTGGGCCTGACTTAGCGTTTGTACTTCTTTTGTCCATACGATATCAAAAACATGTCCTAGATTAGCATGAACATTTTTCACATGGGAAACTCCGTTACTGAGTTTTGCTAGGCGAACATTATATGGTTCTTTCTCAATTCCTCGCTGAAATCCTTCTAATGAGATAGCATCCCACAGTGTAGCTCGAACATATGTTGCTTCTGCTTTAGACATAGTACCCTTGATAGATTTAGATAGGATGCCATTGCCCGTTTGCCTATTAACAGTTTTACCTGCATCGTCTACAATTAATAATTCACCATCAAATACCATATCTACTCCATAATGATCTCGGAGTTTGATAAAAGGTATACTAAAATTTAGATCTGGGATAGTTAGTTCTTTTCCGTTTCTTGAGCGAAACTCAACTTGCCCATCTCGGACGATTGCGTTGAATCGCATCCCATCGAGTTTAAGTTGAACATACGCCGGCCATCGGATTTTCTCCACGAGCTTTTCGTCGAATCCAGAAGCAAGCATACAGGGGTATTCCGGGACGAGTCCTTTCCAAATTTTGTTTGCTGTTTTGTCTGAGACTCCACATTTAAGGTCTTTCCCAATAATACGTTCGAGTATCTTTGCGTCATCTGGATCACAACCTTCCAATAAATTTTTCAAAAAATCAATTGCAGCATTACCTGTAACTTTTCTAGACGATAACGAGTCCAACGACTTCAATGCGACATCCAAATCCCACATCTTGCACTTAGTTTGATACTTAGGAATTTTCCTGATATAAAACTGGGTGAAAGGATCCAGCGCTAAAAAGAAAACATTTTTCAAAAGTTTGTTGTCTTTGTTCTGGGTAAGGATAGCTTCCTTGGCAAGGCGAGAATTATCGGATTCTAGTTGCTGGATGATATCGTAAATACTCATTTCGTCTCCTATGATCTATAATAATATTATAAATTCAAAAGTAACGAAAGTCAAGCACGAAATGGATCATAATTCGTATAAATTTTAAATGAAATTCCATATTTTTTATTAGATTTCATCGATTCCTGCTTATTTTCTTTTACTTTTTCGACATCCTGTAAATTTTTATAAACTCCGAGTAATTCTTTCTTTCTAACCCGGTTAAGTTTATCTAAGTAATGCGCTTCAAGTATAAATTGATTATACATTACGAGTATCCATTGTATCGTAATTAAAATTATTAGGATCTAATTTGATTTCATAATCAGAAAGATCGATGTTGATAGCGGGTTGACCTGCTGCACCTTCTACCGGCATATTTCTATCATAATCATAGTAGTAGTTGCTATGTTCTTCGAGATTTAAATTAAATTCTTCAGTATTAGTATCATCAACGAATTCGATACGTTGATCTCCCAAATGAAATCCACATCCTTTAAGGAAATCTTCGAAGTTTTCTACCATTTCATCCAAAGTATCTGCTTTGAATTGAAAATTAATGACCTTGCCGGTCTCTTCTCCATAGATATCGGTTTCTTTATATACGAAATAATATTTCATGCTGCATCTCTCATCGTTGTGGTATTGGTGATAACTTCGTACATGGTTTCAAATTCTTCGTGTTCTTCTTTTTCCTTGTTAAAATTTTGCTTATGATAAACTTTAGCCATGCGACGAAATGTTTTCTTATTCAGTTCAAAATTTTCACAGGTGTTATTGATAATTTCTTTGATCAAATCTCTTTCTGCCTCAATACGAGTCATAGAGTTTGAAAATTCTCGTAAAGCATCAAAAATTGCTTTACGATCTTCGGGGCTACTTGGGATTGTCATGATATATCCTTTTTAAAATTTGAAATAGCTTTTAAATTTTGTTCTTCATCAAATCTTCTATTACGTTCTTGTATGTCTAAAATGCTAATTTGATCGGTAAGAGTTTTTCTTTTAACTTCAGTATATAAATGGTAATGATCACCTATATTGTCCGAATCTTGCCAACTATCTGCGAACCATTTTTCTTCTATTAAAAAATCCGGAGATAAAATATTTTCCTCAATATCGCGCATAGCATGGATACATACAGCAACCGTATTATCTTCCAATGCTATCAATCTATGACGGCAAAGTTTGCTAACAAAAATAAAAGATGGTCCTGCAAATTCTTTACTAGAAATTGTTGATCCATCGTCGCGAAGCATTTCAACTAGTAATTTGCCGGTTGACACCAATGTGCCATGATCATATGTATGAAAATGACCCAATTCCGTATCTCCGACTTTTTTAAAATGTAATGATCTACAGTAAACATTACTAATTGCAATAATTTTAACATCCGGTTTATTGGATGTCATACGGGTCTCCTTTCAATATCTTCTTCATAACAAGCATCTCCATACTGGATTTCGATAATTTTTAAATCTTTGGATGTTTCATTCCTAAGTTGATGCCAATCCCCGGCAGGGATAAACAAAGTTTCATTTTGTGTATAATCGCTAATTTTTTCTAAATCGGTATTTCTTGAATTAATAGTATAAACCGATGCTATACCTTCGGATACAAACCAAAATTCACTACGATGTTTATGTTTCTGCATACTCAATGATAACCCGGGCAGAACTGTCAATTCTTTGAGTTTGCACTTAGTATGCGGCTCATGTAATACGCGATAGTATCCCCAGGGACGTATAGTTTTAGGTAATTTCCATTCTTCTAAAATCCAAGATGAAGAATTAGCCTTGTCCTGCCCCCCTACACCAAACTCAAAAATTAAATTTTCATATCTAACATCATCTTTTAGATCCATCTCTGGGATATTTTTTGCATTTCTATCTCCGCCATTCGCAAAGATGATAATATCATTTGGATGCATTTCGCGGACCATCTTGATGGCATTTTTTGCAGAATTGTCATCATCATTGAATTCTATTGTAAAATCGACCATGCGAAGATTTTGAACTATCGACAATCTTTCGCGCATAGGTAAAAATGGACGACCTTTTTTCCTAGTCAACCATTCGTCGGAATTGAGTCCAACATACAAAATATCTCCAAGTTCTTTCGCTCTTTGAAAGTATCTAATATGTCCAGAATGAATTGGATCGAAACCTCCGGTTACTAAAACTATTTTTTTCATTAATTGCGCCTCATCGTAGAAATATCTTTTGCTTCGTCGTCACTAAAGACGGGGACAGCATTAGACTTGTGCATAGTACCAATGCCTAAAATTTTAGTGCCTGTATATTTTGGAGTTTGCTTAATTGTGACCGCACCCTTAATTCCAGTATCTTTACTAGGAATATGTGCAGTAGATCTTGGAGCCTCGGGCAGGATTTGAACCTGCGGTTTTACAGTTTTGCAGACTGTTGCTTTGGACCTCTCAGCCACCGAGGCATGTTTGTTTACAAGTTTCTGCCATTCTGCTTCTAATCGTTCTGCTTCGCGTTTCTGTTCTGCAGAACGCCATTTCATTTTACCTTTTTTCTTACCTGTCGTAGACAACCAAGGACCAATTAGATGCATAGTCATGAGAATCTCCTAAGTACATAATATAATTATAAATGCTAATTCAATATTTGTCAAATGCTCTGTAACGATGATGGTTAAAAACTCTGCTATCGTACACGGGATCTTCGGGTATAGATCCTACATCTGACCAAATTTCTTTTTCTTCAACAGATTCGCTTCTTTTAAAGCCTAGGAGGATGCGTCTAAAGAAGCCTTGACCTTTTTTACTTTTGGCTCCTTCTTGACTTCAGATACTGCCGGCAAAAGATCGGGATATGCTTCCCTTATTAGATCTTCCTTGACGGATTTAAACTTTGTTTGAAGTTTCCGATCTTTTGCCAAACAAATTACTTCGGCTTCTGTCCAATGTATGCCTTCCAGAAACTGAATGAATAATTGTTCTTTTCTAATTTTAGTTATATTTACATTGGGATCTGTCCAAATATAAAATCTTCTAAATTCTGCGAATAGATTAGTTTCGGAATATCCTATAGGAATTTCTTTATCCTTTTTATAAGGAGGTTCCCCCTCCGGAAGATAAACTGAAACACTAGGATCATAGTTTATCTTTAGTATTGCGCGCAAGATTGGATGATCATATGCCCGAAGCATTTTAATTTTAGTTTCTTTGGAAGAAGCTCTTTCAACTTCATCTAAGATTTGTGGTATTGTTGTTCTCATTAGAATTCCTCTATAACTTCAAGCATATTTTTCATTTTATGTTCAACAAAAAAGTCGAGTAATTTACTTTTATCTTTAAGTGGTTTTGATTCATAGTTATTTATGATAGATTCATATATTTCATCAGGTATACATTCGAAATTAATTAATGTTCTATTTCTTTCGTAGTTTCTTTTGAAATCTGCATCCGAGGGCATTTCATCATAATCCTTATACCACAATTCTATTTTTTTAGAAGAGATGGGTTTTTGTCTAATGCCATTAATTATACTATCATCTGCAGAAAGTACATTAGGTATACCATCACCTTTGTCTCCTTTGATAATATGTTCAAATACATATCTCTCTGGGCTTTCTTCAGATCTAACATATTTCTTTTGAATGGGGGAATATTGTTTCACGTTTTCATATTTGTGCAACTGAATAAAATCGTGATCACCCGAAATTATTAGAAAGGGTTTGGGTTCTTCAAATAGTAAGTTAGAAGTATCATTTGTTTGTGACCATTTAGCCAAGGCTGCAATTACATCATCTGCCTCTGCTCCATCTACATTGACAACTTTGTATGGAAAGAACACATCCAATTCTGCTCGTATCTGACTAAGAGCTTCAAATATAACTTTCCAGTCAAATCCCGATTCTTCTCTCGCCTTTTTCCTGCCTGCCTTGTATAGCGGGAAGTAATCTCTGCGCCAATATCTTTGATTATCACATGCTATAATTATATCTCCGAATTCTTTACCAAACTTTTGTTTGTAGCCTCGTATAGAATTAACAATCATATGGCGAAGAAGTGGCAATTGTATTTCAACATCAGTTCGATTTCCAATCTCAGCCATTAGATTAGAAATTGCTGTTTGATTGTAATCAACAACTATCATATTTTATCCTGTTAAATTTGTATAGATGATGGCATTTGAAGATATCGGTGAGTATATTGGACTGTTATAACTAAATGCTTCACCATCTGGGCCATATGTTATTTCACCCGATCTTTCTTTTTCTAGTAAAGCTGCCCATGCTGCAACTTTACCTTTAACATTAGATTTCAATGTTAAATCAAATACTTGATTACCGCAACCGCTTAGTAAATTAAATGCTATCTGTGTAACTTGAGAAGATACTGCATTGCGTATCGATGCTTTAGTTATTGATGCGGTAAAAGATGCATTGAATCCACTAATAGTCGTATTAAAAGATGATAAAGATTGTTTTAAATTTGAAACTCCGCTAGCATTCTCTATCTTTTGTTTTATTGCGGCAATGGCATCACCTTGTTTTAATGAATCTAATAGATTTTGCAAATCTATATCCGGCACATCATTGTTTGGCGCACAACCACTTCCTAATAAATCTTGTAGAGAACAACCTCCAGCACCACCATTAGTTATAGGAGACACACCAGATAATCTATCAGTATTATTTTTAAATGACGATAAGAATGTCACAGTATTTGATAATGCTGTTCTTTCCTCAGTCAACGATGCTATTATTTGAGAGTCAGATTCAGTAGCTAGTAAAGTATTAATAGCAGATATCCTAGTGTTTGCGGAAACCATAGTTGCAGAACTAATACTACCCACAGGATTTTGAAAAAATTGATTTGTTATTCTATCTAAAGTATCGGTAAAATCATTAGCCGTTGTTTGTGCGGTTTGAATGGCAGAAGTTACTTGTTCTATTAATTGTTTTATCTCGGTTAATTCTTTAGGTATAATACCCGATCTTGGAGACATGGTAGCCAAACCCTGATTCAACTGAGAATACATCTGTTGCAATGGGTTGCCTCCTATCTGCGATAGTATGATTCTTATCAGTTGGCACCAAGAAAGTTTTAGGAAAGACATAATTACCTCAGGATTTTGAGAATGATGGTATCAATATTTATCCTACCATTAACACTCTGTTCCTTAGTTTTAATATCTTCTAGAAAGTTTCTCAATTTAATTTTGCCGCTTTCCATAAGAAGCTTGATTGTTTCTGCGGGTTTACGCAAAGTCTTCTGCTTAGATTGTTCTGGATCCCAATTCTGAATGGCACTGCCTTTTGCTTGGATGCCCTTTGTAGAATCCGAAACATACTTAGAAAGTTTCTTGGTCTTTGTATTATATAACCATACTTGAGAGGCACCGATTATCTCTGCCGGCGGCAAAGACTTCAGATTAAGTTCTGTATCTTCAGTTTTATACTTAATAGATTTGACCTGTTGGCTCGGAGTCTTCTCCTTTGCCATCCTCGGCTTGCGATTCGCTTTCTTGAATGTTGAATATCTATCACAATCCTCAACGAAAGCTGTGAACATCTTTGTTAAAGCAGTTATCTTTCTCTTGTTAAAGTTAGAGTAACCTTCTTTCAACTGAGGATCATTGCCTTCGGATACTTCTAAATATTCCGTCAGCTTATTAGATGCCCAGGAACGAACTTCGTTAACATACGCGGCAGGAATCTGCCTAGCTTTCATGTAGTTATAGAGATTAAATTCCTTATCTTCAAAGTATACACCATCCATCTCTGCTTCTAGCTCGCCGACGAACTCTTGTGCTTTGAGCAAAGTCGCTTCTTGGATAGATATAATATTTTGCTTAGGAGCCATGACCGGAGCTGCAACTTCGGAGTTCGCCCTCGCCTTACCTAGTTCAATGAGATTGTCTAGATAATTAGTTAAGCGAATCTGATGATCTTCTGTTAGCTTGCCTCCTCGATTAACGATTCGGCACATCCAACCAAAAGTAGTATTAATATCAGATTCCTCCACAACGAGGAACATCTTCTGATCTTGTGGTCTATACTTCTTGATATATTCGGTATGATACTTATAAGCATCTTTCCTGCCCTTCTCATATGAATACCAATTAGTCAGATGCATGAATGAAGATATATAATCCTCAGATGCGGGATTCAATGTGGCGGGATTCGGTTCACCGCCCACAAGAGATCTCAATTCATGCTGTCGTTTCGTCGCCATTATTTTCCTAGGGTAAAATTAATCTGTGTAATAGAATCGAATCGAAATGCTCGCCATTCTTTTTTATCAAGATCAAATACCGGCATGGATGACTCGTTTTCTTTACGAGTATCCTTGCCTTGTTCCGTTTCGGGTAGTTCAGATTCTAACAGGGTGCATTTCATCACCCTAATAGTACCATCTTTCTTTTTGAAAGTCAACTCTACACGTTCCGTCTTTAGTAAGCCTCGTAGCCAATTTCGGAAATGTTTACGTTCCTTATCATCTGCAGTTTCATACCAAGTTGGTGCTTGATAATCCGATTCGAAACTCATCATCTAATCCCTTTAAAATAGTTCTCACGCGTTCATCGACATGGTAAGTGTCGATTGCTATCTGATGGCGTCGTTTGATTCTTTCCTCGCCACCTTCATTGAACATTTTAACACCTAATTGCGTCAGTGTCAAGGGATTTTGAATATCCTCGTAATCATAGAAAAGGATATGTTCATGTAAATGTTGAATATCCCTGTGGTATTTGAGTGATCTAGGTATGATTGGAATGCCGCCGGTAATCAAGGCATCAAATACTCGAATAGGAGCATCATTCAAAACTGGCACGATCCAATGGACTTTATGCGAACACCATTCCTTGAAACGATCTAGCATGTCTCTCGAATGATACGATCCATCCACAAGTTTCACCGAAGGCAAAGTCCTGTTTAATATTTTTAGATTTTTATTTCGATATGGAAACTGAGGATATTCGATATGAGTACCGAGGGGTTCATCTACCCTTTCGGTTCCAATGATTAGATCATAATGATCTCGCAGGTATTGTTTGCTCCATTGGATAACACCCGATCCAACCGGGCCCATCATAACATTATTATATCTGGACAAAGGTTCCAGATTGTCAGAATGGGTTGGGACATAGAAATCAGATGCGGCTGCGAGCATGGATGATAATGCGAACCAATGGTGATTGTCGAAGTCCCAGACGACAAAGATCGCACCCGGGGATGCGAAGTACATACTGAAGTACTTACTCAGATTATTATCCACCATAACGTTATTGTTACTGAAGATAACAATGGATCCATCCTCGAACGGTTCTGCCCTATCCTTGATATTAAAGAACTCCATGCCTGGTTTCAGATCGACCGCATGAAAGATATGATCTGTGAGATAGATCTTCTTGAATTTAAAAGTCTCTCGAAGATGCCTGTTACGTTGATTCTTCAATCGACACATATCATATAGAACATCTGCCTGTGAAGCACCGCTCGTATGGGCGATCGCTTGAGAAATATTATTCGATACGCCGTTGGCAGCTTGAATCAACCTTGGCAAGTCATTCTGCGGTGGCATGTTGTATATAACACTCATACTAGTATCCTCTTCAGATAAGCCTTCAGCTCCTTGTCCTTCGGCTTGATCGTATAATTTTGTTTGAAAAATATCTCATAGGAGTCTGAACCATACTCTCCGATACCATATAGTTCACGGGCATTAATACCTTTCCACGAAAGGAACTGTTCAGACATCCTATAAATCCTATTCGCCCTCGTCTTCTGCATACCGAGTTCTTCGATCTCCTTCTCGATCTCTGAGATGGATGAGGAGAGTAGTCGATGAGGTGTCGGCCACTTCTTAAAGAATCTTGGTAGTACTCGCTTCACCTGCTTTCTATTAGTAAGATTCAAGCATATGACCCCGACCATGTGCTGCCATGGTCCTCGGACCTGTTCTTGAACCATCTTATCTTCTCGCATCGGTTTCATCTGAAATCTCATTGAGTAATTTAGATATGATTATCAATCTCTGTTCCTTGGTCAGATTTCGATTCATTATCTCGCGTATCTTTAGAAACAGGGCGATCGAGTATAATCCCTCGTCCGCCCTAGACATGCATTCATAATCTAGGTTATCGAGTTTTCTGCAGAAGTTATCCAACTTCTGCTCTTCGGTCATCTTCCTCGCCCAGCCTTCTTCGCGATCGCGTTATTGATACGAGGGATGACCTTCGGTCTCGCATTCTCGCGCAAACGCTGTAGTTCTTCGAGGGACTTAGATTGGTATTTCGGTTTCCCGGTCTTCGTCGTATTCGGATTATTTGTTTTTACATCTGCCATCTTTCTCTCCTTAATTTACTCGGCCCAGAAACGGCCGGCCAGTTTACATCATTCCTTATTCCGTACATTAGCTGCCAATCCCCCGAAGGTAACCATACCGAGCCATACGGTAGCGGCCCAGGTCCATATCGTATAATCGATCCCCAGGTTGAACAGGGTGTTCAACGACCAGATCGTAATAAACGGGGCGAATACCACGACAGCCAGCAGCAATGCGATACCCACGATAACGATCAGTACCTTCTTCACGGTATCAGTTCCATCCGGGTTCATAGAACATCCCCCTTTCCTTCTCCAGATACTGTACTCGGAATCTCTCGGGGAGGGTATCGAACAGTCCCCAATCCTCCGAGGTCCTATCAAGCTTGACAGAGTCAAGATCAAGTAACTCTACCTCGAACACAATCGCATTGGTATGGTAACCAGTCGGGCAGTATCCGAACTGAGAGAAGTCGTACACGTCCTCGTACACACCAACGAGACGTAACGAATCAACATCGATGCTCGAGATACTGCAGAGCTCTTCGGTCAATTTCCTCAATGCGCAGTCTCGCAACTTCTCGTTCTTATTGAGCCGACCCCCGATGACCCAGTACACACCCCGCATCGGTTCATCGGTCCTTCTAATGAGAACAAACTTCCCCTGGTATCGAACCATGACATCGACACATTGAAGGGGAAGATTCTCTGTGATCTTCTTATATAGATCTCTTTCTATGAGCATAGGAACTCCTCAAGGGTTATAATCAGTACAGCAAGTATAGTACCGACAATGAGTAATAACAGATTGTTCATTGCCAGCGAGAGTATGGACATCGCAAGTATCAGTGTATATAAGAGAACCATTGTGTATAGTATAAATGAGTGAAGAATTGAAGGCTTCCCTTTAGATCGGAATAGTACGGATCTGTAGACCATGGTGGGGGTATGGGAAGGGAGGATTCCTGAGGGGGATATTGCCAGTAATGATCCGGATGGGTATGTAGCTTATATTGGGTAAATCTCATTTTTCACCTAAAATTCCTATCTCAAATTTCTATCAAAATTTCTGTACAAAGTTTTCTATTGATAAAGCATTATAGAACGATTATATAGTATATATAGGCCAGTGTCAATACGGGATCGTTTAAAGGAGGATTAGTTTCGGTTTTATGGCGAAATTCCTGTACAAAGTTTTCTTCGGGGGAATGGTTATAGAATAGATTCGAATACTATATAGAGCAGATTCGAATAGTAACGAATAAAGCAGATTCGGATAGTAACGAATAAAGCAGATTCGGATAAACGGTTAAAACCACGGTGGCGGTTAATACGCAGGATAGAGTGCGGTCCCCCTGACTGATAATTATAGGGGGTCTGTTACTGGGGTCGTATCCTTACTGAGTGCCGAGTACTGGGAACACTAGGATTACTAGTGCCTCTATGAGATCACCCATGGCCACTAGGACGTTGTCTAGATGATACCAGATCAACCCGGCTGCGTGGCTCGCTGAGGTCGGGTCGAACAGCCACCAGGCCACGGAGAAACCTAGGAGGAACTTGATCATTTAGCTACCTGTGTAATACTTGGGATACTCCCTGCCCCCGGAGGACCCGTACCAGTGACCATCCGGCTTCATATAGTAACCCTGGGCGTACCAGCGCTTAACGGTGCGGCGGTCCATCCTGCAGGCCTTAATCGCTTCTGTGACTGTTAACATGTATTATCCTTTACTGTAGGGTACTAGGTGCCGCTACTACTAGGGGACTCATCCTCGCCCTCTCGGCTGCTATCAGCTCCATCGCGTACTCCTTGTCGTCCTCCGTCGCCTGTTCGAACCACTCCAGTAGGCTGTCCGCTGTCTGAGACAGGAGGAATGCTAGATTGCCTTGATCTCGTTTCGTCATAATATATACCGCCCTTATCGTGTGTTGGATGTAGATCGCCTACTCTATAACCCCTGCTATTCATCATGACCCCTGCGTGAGCACATACTTCGAGAGATCCTTCCAGTCCTTTGCCGTCGCACGGATCTTGCATACCGCGATCAGGCTGCGCAGCGAGAGATTCGATACGTCGTCAACCATGCCTCGGATGAAGCTGATCGCATCCTGCTTGATATCCTTGCTGTACTCGGGGAGGAAGTCCTTGTCCATCGCGATCACCTCCATGCGCTCCACCTTCTGCTCCTGCGTCATCGAGAGATCTACGCACATCGCACGGGAGCGGATCGCCTGATCGATGCGATCTAGTTCTAGGTTACTGATGAAGATCACCGAGCCCTCGAACTTGAAGCTACGGGGTAGCTCGTCGTCCTTCATATCGGAGTTCCATGAGATATAACGCTCGGAGTAGGAGTCCAGCGCACCCTTGAGAATGTTCAGTGCTACGGGGTCCTTGAGCACGGAGTCGCAGTCATCGAAGACCAGGGTCATTCTATTGCCCTCGAATAGCGTCCGGTACAGCCCCTTTGCGGTACTGAAACCCTTCACCACGCGGTAGCACTTCGACGCACGGAGGACCTGCCCCACCTGGAAATCAGCCAGGTCTGTCACATTCTTCATGCCCTGTGCCTCGAGCGCCTTGATCACAGTATGGGACTTACCCAGGCCACCCTGCCCGGTGATGATCGCTGACGCTACCGTCTTACCTGCGACCATCTCGACCATCTGTTTCACGAAGTCGAATCGCTTGTTGATCCCGAACTCCTCGCGCTTTCTGGTCAAAGCCTGCTGAACCGTCGCTTGCCGACCTGCCATCATCTGCACCTTGTTCTCAACATAGTCCTTATGGGCGCTATGCGATACTTTCTTACCGTTCACGAAACCTTCCCAGCGATTCTTGGATGCATTGAATGTCACTTGCACGCTCATCTGTTGTCCTTTTGTCTTATCCATAAAAAGATTATACGATCATGGCACCAAACTGTCAAGGGGTCTGCGGCAACGTAAGTCATTGATTTGGTTACTCAGTGTGAAGTGTCAATCATGGCTGACGCTACACGGTGTAAGGGGTACTTTATACGAGGCCTTATATAAGAGAATCATGCACAGCCGATTACGAGAATGCTCAGTGTAATATTCGAATCTATCTGAATCAATACTGTTTTATCACTGGGCCATACTTACCCGCACTTTTCCAAACATTTCCACACTTTTTCACCATATAAATACCGTTTCGAATAGGCTCGAATCGGCTTCATGAATTCGCCACGATTTAAGCCGTTATATATCCATCCTTATACGCTGTAAGCAAGGATATATCCGTTATCTCATACGTATACGTCTATGTACTTACCCTTATCGAGAATCGGCTCCATGGATTCGCCTTGATTTATGCTTTTCGTTGCTTCTAATAGTACGATAACGTTCCTCGGTTGACTCTTCCGATCTGATTCGAGAGTTACTTCTATTCTTCTTCCGAGGGAATCGATTGCTATATAGTTCGATAACGTTACTATGGGTTCTATCACTCGTTGATTCCGAAGTGTTTCAATATGCGATGGGGTGGACGATCTCGGACTTGCGAAAGTAGAAAATGCGTCCATTACTGAGCATTCTTGCGGTTCTGGTGCTGTTCTTCACGAAATCGTTGCCATTAACATGAAACAGTCTGTTGATTGCTATTTCGTTGAACTCTCTCATGCTGCTTGCGTCCTTCGGAGGATTTCTGTTCGTTCTTCCTGCTCTTCTTCGATCGCGATCTCGAATGCTGCTTGGAACTGCTCAGCTTTTCGAATATTATAGAACGCGATCGCTTTCGCCATCTGCTCGAGATCATCCTTACTCAGGCCGATGATATCTTTCATCAGATCAAACTGTGTACGCATTATACAGTCTCCTTCTCAATTAACCAACCGGTACCTAGATCCATCGAATTCCCGATATCGAGTACCCACTGAAAAGGTACCCCGAGTTCTTCCACGATATCATCAACCGTGAATCCAGCCCTGATCATCTCTTCCACATCAATCATCAATTCACTCATCCGAGCCATTATACAGTCTCCTTCCATGCTTTTTCTTGACATTCATTCCAGGTCTTTTCAACCCACCTAAAAAACTCTTCTACCGTGATCCGCCGAGCCATCATGCTGCCTCCTTCATATCGATCTTGTC
>OGWH01000036.1_pt1 | contig 16937 bp, 28 predicted proteins | sample 1575971 | NCBI WGS metagenome assembly OGWH01 (sample SAMN07581554, study PRJEB24739) | freshwater metagenome
GTTTCCCAGTCACGATACTCCTAGCTAGAAGAGACGAAGTTCTAGCACAGTTACAAGCTACCAGAGATGAAGTTAGAGCAAGAATAGCTCAAAGTGATAGGCAGATAGCAGAAAGTAGGGCGTCTAGACTTGAAGCTGTAGATGGTATGGATCAGGGTGATCTATATAAAGACACCAAACAAAGAGTGAAGGACGATATTTATCAGGCTTATCTTTCGATGATGCCCGATCTTTCGGTTCATAAACATTTTATTCATGCCAAGAAAGTCGCTGGCGCAAGTTTTGATTTTCGCAGGGGGTTTGCTGAGACAGCATTTCATAACATCAATCATCTGTCCCGGCTTCAATATGGTTATACCTTGGATCAAATTGTCGCAGAAGCGGCAAGAGTCGCAAAGTCAAGTAACAGCAATGCTGCCGGGAGGTACTTAAGAGAACTTGACAAGCTTCATGGGCAATTCAGTAACCCGCAAAAGCAAAACCCGATTTGGTCCAAGATCTCTAACTTCTCATTTCTGTTTTATTTGACTGCCCCGGCATCTGCGATTGTAAACATGACGCAGACTCCAATCATCGGTATGCCCACGATGGCCGGTAAGTTTAATGTGTCCTACGCAAAAGTGGGTTCTGAGATAGTTAAGGCTTCAAAGGAATTCTTTGCCTCTCGAAAAGGCATGGAGTTTAATCTTTCTAAGTATTTAAGAGATCAAGGAAAGAATGCAGAAGCGGATGCTCTAGATAAACTAGAAAGTACGTTGAACCGTACACAAACGCTTTCTCTTGCAGGAGTAGCAGAGCGGCCAAGCTTCATGTACACAAAGGGTATACGTGAGGCCATGAGATCCAAGGGTCTATCAAGGCTTGAGAAGGTCAACATTGGTCTTGGTTATATGTTTAACCAAGCTGAAATTTATAACCGGTATGTCACCGCGCTTGTATCTATAAGGCTTGCTAACGAAGCCAATTCAAAACTTGAGGTTCCCAGGTTTAATGTTGAAGAGACCGCAAGGGATCTGGTCAATCAAATTCACTTTGAATATTCATCAGAGACCAAACCCAGATTCATGCGAGGACCCTTGGGTCAGGTTGCTTTACAGTTTAAAAATTACTCACAACAAATCACATACCTTCTTGCAAGTTCTTTCAACAAAGCTTATTTCAGTAATGCAGAGATTGAGGACTTGAGGCTTCGCTCTTTGGATAAGGGTCTTTCTGAATCTGAAAGGGCAAATGCCAAGAGAGAGTATGAGGAAGCCGTAGATTTGCGTCGAGAGGCTAGAACGCGCTTTACAGGCATCATGGGTATGACCGCACTTTTTGCTGGGTATGAAGGTCTTCCGATGTACTGGGCCGTCGAGGGCATTATGAATATGTTCTTTGGTGACGACGATGAGCCTTATGATTTCAGTCTTGAAATGAAGGTGGCCCTTGCGAATCTATTTGGAGACAACGTATCAAGGATGCTAAGTCGTGGTCCTATGTCTGAAATTCTTCAGATTGATCTGGCGGGAAGAACAAGCCTGAACAATATATGGTTCAGGGACGATGCAACCGCAAAGGATGAGGAGGAGTGGGTCAAGAATATGCTCATCGACCTCATGGGCCCTGCGGCGGGTATTGTTGTGAATACCGGTGATGCAATTAAAAAGATCAACGAAGGTCATTATTGGCGTGGCACCGAGGCCATGATGCCTCCTATTTTGAAAGACTTCTTCCAAGCTGCGAGGTTCTCAACAGAAGGCGCAACGACCTTACGTGGCGATCCAATTGTTCCGAATATTGGACCCTACGGTATCTTCATGCAAGCCATGGGATTCACTCCGACCGATGTGGCACGTGGCTATGAAGCTATGGGAGAGATCAAAGGGATTGAAAAGAAGATTGAGCAAAGAAGGTCTAGGCTGCTAGGAAAGCTTTGGCTAGCCCATCAGAGTGGTGACTACGAAGCTTATTCGGACATTGGAGAGGACATTATAAAATTTAACGCCGCCAATCCCAATGAACCCATTGACGATAAGACGATCAAAAATTCATTTGCCCAAAGATCTCGTGTCATGGAGAGAGCTGAAAGAGGTATCGTTGTAAGTCCCAAGAGACAGTACCTTCTTGAAAAGACATCCTATCTTGAAGAAGAATAAAGAGCCTCAAGTGTCATAGCTAATAGATCAAGTTCACTAAGTTTGTATCGAGTGTAAAAGCCCTTTTCACCGAGCCCGTGGATTCCTGATCCTCCCTGGTGATGTTCTGGACAGAGAGGTACAACAAGGAAGTTGCTGGCTCTTTGCGACATACCTTGGCCTTCTCTTATGTGATGAAGATGAGCCGGAGTTGATCCGTAATCAAGGTGTTTGCAAAGAATGCATCCAAGCTCTGCGACGCGATTCATGTGTTGCTTCTCTGCGTTCCTCATATTTTCTTCCTATTTGTATGATATAAACCGTCCGTCTCCCTAAAATTTGGAGCGGTCATGGCAAAGTCCAGCGTCACAGAAGATAAGTTTATCGAGATCTGGAACCGGTTAGGTAGTGCCAGTCTCGTAGCCAAAGAAGTTGGAATCAGTCTAAGGCAAGCACAGGAACGCCGTAGAAGCATCGAGAATCGGCGGGCCATATCACTCGAAGCATTCAACGACCAGCGGTTCTATAAAATTCTGCATTCTGAGGACAAGATACGATCGATTGCCAACATCAAGGGCCCAGTCATTGTTTTTAGCGACGCGCATTTCATGCCCAATGAAAGCAGCGTAGCTTTTGAAGCTTTGATCAAGGTTATAAAAAAAATAAAACCGGCTATGATTGTGGCTAACGGCGACATCCTCGATGGGTCAACAATTTCAAAATACGGACCCGAGGGTTGGCAAACAAAACCCACATTGAAGCAAGAATTAGAATCAGTACAATACCACATGGATGCAATTGTTAAAGCCTGTAAGGGTCTTGAAGTTATACTTCACAGAACTATTGGAAATCATGACATCCGATTTGAAAAAAGGCTGGCGGGCCTTGTTCCTGAGTATAAAGATATTAGCGGCACAAAATTATCTGATCATATTCCAGAGTGGAGCGTGTCTTGGTCTGTACTGGTCAACGAAAACACCATGATTAAACATAGGCTGCAACATTCCGGCGTGCATAGTTCGTATAACAATGTTTTAAAAAGCGGCCTGTCAACGTGTTCGGGTCATACCCATTTGTTAGAAGTAAAAGGCTGGGGTGATTATAAAGGTCGTCGTTGGGGGATCTCAACGGGTATGTTGGCTAACCCTAAATCGCAAGCCTTTGATTATATTGAAGATAATCCAGTGCCGTGGTGTAGTGGTTTTGCAATCTTGTCGTATGATAATACGGGTAGATTGCTTCCACCGGAGTTAGCGGAGGTGATCGACGGCGTCGCATATTTTCGTGGATCTTCAATTTAGGGGCCTTAAATGGACGATACTTTTGTAACCGTTGACCTGACCGAATTCGAGTTTGATGCACTCGTTGACTGGCTTGGCGAGCAGGAAATCTCGTCTGGTCTGTCAAAGTTGTATGACAAGTTGATTGCGGCATCTGAAGCAGCAGAGGAAGAGGAAGAAGGCGAAGACGAGTAAAATTTGTCTTAGTACCTCAACCAACCCGCCCACAAGGCGGGTTTTTTATCGGCCTTGTATGACCGTTTAAATCATGTAAAAGGCTCATCCGGCGGGTTTTTCTCCTTCGTCAGATATGCCTACCCATCCACGTTTTTTCGCCTCTTCGTATGCCTGCATTCCCCGTTCGCCGATGCCTACATTCGTCTGTGTGAGGGTAAAGTGGCAAAGGCCAGTGCTGCACACGAACTCCTGTGGTTGTGGGGTGGTGTAGAGCGGAAGCGCCCGGTGCTCACCTGTGAAGTCGGCAGGGTTGAGCGTCACAAAAGCGGCTGTGCCATCCAACGTGTAGACCATCCACGCCACAGGCTCCTGCTTCGCAGCCTGCTCGGCGTGTACACCATTAACCATGCCCCTTGTCCAGTTCTCCGCAATCTGCCATTCCAGTTCTTGGAGCAGGTCTTCCATGCTGTCGGCGTGGCCCGTAGCGTAACCACGCTCCATCATCCACCGGGCCACCTTCTCACGCTCTGCTGCTGCGACAAGTTCGGCGAAGCGTTCAAGTTCTTTCAGATGAACCACGCGCCCGGTGTCGTACTCGTACGGCAATTTAGCCTCTTTCGCCATCTTGATAATGTCGTCTCGTGTCATTGCTCACCCCTTGCTCTGATTGCTTTGGCAATTGTGTGCCCAATTAGCCCGTCCTCTGTCTGTTCTGGGATTAAAATTTCAACGACCTTCGCACACGCCTCGCGCTCGGTCGTGATCCCAGCGATCAGCGCTCGATTCCAGTTCTCCGCAATCTGCCAATCAAGCTCTTGCAGCAGACCTTCCGTGGAGTCTCCGTGTCCCGTGGCGTAACTACGCTCCATCATCCATGCGGCGACTTTCTCACGCTCTTCTTGTCTAATCAACTCAGCAAAGTGCTCGATGTCACCGTGCAAGTTCAAGCCGTTATCTTCTATTAACTTAAATACGTTCATGTGTTTCTCTCTTTCAAAAGCTCGCTCACTAGCCGACCAAACTCAGCAGCCATTTCTGGAGCGGTAGTGAATTGTTGACCCCTTTTCGGTTTGTTGGCTTTCACTAGCAAAGAAACACTTTCCTCAGCAGTCAGCCCAACCCATCTTTTCACCGGCACAACCATGTAACCAACGGGTTGCTGCGCGGGTGCAGAAAACCCGTTCTGTATGTGTAGCGCGTGAACCTCTGCATCGCCGACATCGTGAGCGAGTGTTATAGCTTCTTCTCGCGTGGCTTTAATAAAAGTAACGGCTTCTTGAATACGTGTGCTCATTGATTCTTCTCCTTCAGCTTCGCCTCAATCGCACGGGCAAAAAGTGTTTTATCAAACTCATCCAGAAACCAACACCCTGACTCAGCCTGATAAACCTCCTCATCCGTCAGTCCAACCCACTCTGTCGGTGCGCGGTACAAGGCCATGCCAACAGGTAAAACAACAGCAGGATCTAATGGTTGGATGACGCAGTAACCCCCATAAAACCCTGACACATATCCCACAGGTTTACTCATTGATTGTTCTGCCGTAACTTCGCTTTTTACTTTAAAGGGCCCGAGCAGTTCATTTAAGGGTACGCCTAGTGCTCGGCATATGCTTGCTAAAGTTTTTGTTCTTGGCATATGCACACCTTGCTCATATCTGCACAGATTTGCCGGTGTTGCCTCACAAATAAGAGCAAGCATTCGAAACGTCAATCCTCGTTCTTTTCTAATTTTCCGTAGGTTTTCTGGAAATGAAGGAAAATCTATAATTGGTCGTTCATATGTTTTTTCCATGGTCCAACCCTTGCCGTCGTTTGTTTTATTCTACGTCTCTGTGAGATTTCCAGGATTCATAAGAGCTATTGCGTACCTGAACTTCTAGTTCTCTTAAATCGTTTGCTGCGTCAGAGACGCCATGCCAGTCGCCGCGAACGATCATGACCTGCATATAATCAATGAGAACTTCAATCTGCACTTCAAGGCTTTTATAGTCTTTCATGGTTCCATATTCCTGATATCTGATCTGGGTCGTTGGTTTGAATGTAATGATTGATTGCTGTATAGGCCATCTTGAGTTCAGTAATGGCCATCAAGCAATCTTCCATGGCTTCCATGGGGCGGTGAGATTCGCAGTGCTCATAGATGTTTTTGATGAGCCTGTGCGCCGCCATCAGGTGCTTTGCGTGGTCGATCATGGCTTCACATAAGATTGGATGTCACGGGTAATCATGGTGCTCAAAGACTCTCCCCCAGGGAATGTAACCTGCCCATGGTGAGACCTCTGAACAATCTCTATGGCTTTTTCCAGGCCCATGTTGAAACCTTGATCAAAGTCCATGGGTCGGTTATTCATGGCATCAATAGACCTTCTGATGAAATCTGATGCGCTTCTTGTCATAGACATTTCCTTGAGTCTCGCAATTTGATCGGGTCTTAGATAGACCTGATAGGGGATTAATTTTCTTGTTTCCATGTTTCGTATTCCCTTCTGAGGTCTATTAATGTACGTTGAGCTTCTTGATTGGTTGCAAGCTCACTTCTTGAGTCAATGTTACAGGCTTCACAAATTGATCTGGCGGCGTCATCTTCAGATGCACTAAAGCACCATCCCATTTGTACGCACCATCGCTGAAACTCTGTATCTTTAGCCAGTATTCCTGCGGTCTGCACAAATGAGTTGACCTTGGGTCTTACGTAAGGCTGTTCATCATCCCCAATGCGAACCATGGCCACCGCATATCGGGCACCAACAAAATCCCTGACTAGGTCTTGGCTAAGATCATCTGGATGGATGGCCAGCGTTAGCAAAAACCCGTCTTTGTTTTGGCGCAACGATACTTTGACGCATTCAAAGTTAATGGGATCCACCGAATAATCTCCTAAAGAAGCCGCCCATAGATTCCAAAATCCCCTTTCGAGGAGGGTCGATCATAATGGTTTCGGGATTCGCATCGACCGGCGCACCTTCAATCGTTATGATTCCGGCAGGCCTTAAGGTTCTTGCAACAACCCACATCGGTCTTTTGAAGTGAGCTGCAATTTGCGAGTCATTCATGCCAGCAGAAGACATGGTCATGAAAGCCTGCCCTTCAGTTAGGCTAGGAAAGCCCCTTGCCCAGCCAAGTTCTGGCGCAAAATGCGTGGCGCAGTATTTATAAGCTGTCTTTTCAGATATCTTAAGAACTTTCGCCATGTCAGCCGGATGCTCACCAGACCAGTACATTTGAACCATCTTGGCTTTATCATCTGCTGATAAAAAATAACTTCTTCGTTTGCGGCGCTTATTAGAACGGGATGCTATCGTCGCTCGTGAATTTTCTTTCATTGGTTTTTTCCCATGCTTGTTTAATGTTGGCGCTCAAGTATTCGCCGCTCTTTCCTTGCTTAGACCAAATAGCAATATTGATCTTGACATCCTCTCCGAGTTCGGACTTGCGTTTGATGTACGCACAAAGCTCTTGAGAGAGTTCAATGTCTCCGCGAAAGTCTGGCGCGTTCTCACTTTTAAATCGGGGTGCAAACAATGCACCTGAGTCGTAATACCTTTTATCCATTTACAGCTCCTTCAATTTCATCTTTACGTTTCTTAAAAGCACCGAGTAATTCGATATATTTATCGGGATCTTCTCGCTCGATACGCTTTGCATTTTCAGCATTCTCTTTCCAAAACTGATTCAATGACTTCACAGTCTTGGTTGCAGGTAAGAATGCAAGGTAATGATCCATAAGGAATTTAATGCTTTTGTCTTGACTATCGTCCTTTGGTTCAACCGCTAAGCGTGGCTTGCTTGCTGCATTCCCATCATCATCCTCCGGTGCAATACCACAGGCTGCCATCAAGGAATAACGTCTTCCATAGGTGAGTGCTGAACCATAACCCTGAGGATCATGTTTTGCGGCAGGGACATGAAGCTTTCCCGCCGACAACATCTCGCCGCTGTCATGGACAAACACAGTCTCTACGATGACGCCATCCTGGCACTCATGGGTCATCTGAAGTAATGCAATCCCATTGTCGTTCAATGAATCAATCACCGCCTCGACGCAGGCACTTAGATCAGCGTACTTCGATCTGAAGTGTGGATTGTTGCTTGTTTTGATTGCTGGGCTAAAACCCTTCTGGGCCTTAACCAAGGCTGCTGCTATCTTCTGCATTTGTATCTCCAAGTTGTCTACCAAAATCACAGTACTGCTTTACATCACAAAAACTGATACAACGTGTATTGACTCCGGGTCTGTGGACAATCTCAAACCCTGGCTTCATGGCCTGATCTGCGTCCTCTTTCAAAACAAAAACTTTCGTAGCTCTTTTAGCTCCGACTTTCTGAAGCGCCCAGGTTTCGGGTTTCGCCCATCGTTCATCAGGCGTGCACAAGGGAGGGTCGTCCATGACCGTGGCGGCATGAAGAGCGATCCTTTGCTTGATGAATTTGTCTTGATCTTCAAAAGTCCACAGAGGCACATCGATCTGAACGATAGGTGTCTCGGGATAATCTGGTTTGCCTACGTTTCTTTTGGCCCAGTCCCTCACGATGGCATTGATCTTGAGCCCCGAGACTTTGTGTCCATGGGACCTAACAAGATAGGCATAAAGGTTAAGTTGGTATTCCCACTCAATCTTGCCGGCCATGACTGCGTAGGAAGACGTTACCTTCCAATCCTCAATGACCCTTCCTTCGGGCGTAACGACCTGCCTGTCAATCGCTCCAGAGATCTTCCAGCCATTGATCTCCTTGAAGTACCTTTGTTCTTTGATGACATCGTCTTCAGAAAACTTTTCAAGGATGTAATGCACGGCGGTTCCAAAGAGTGAGAAGACGGTGTCAGAAACATCCTGCTCCATCTCATCGAAATGTTTGTGCTTCAGCGCAACGACTCTTGGGCTATCAATGAGTTCGGTCACAGATAGTTTGGCGTCGCCCTTGCTGTAATTTTTACCCCGTGCAAATCGCAAAAGGACTTCAGGGAGGTTGTGTTTGTTTGTGATAATCATGGTTTCAGTTCCTCAAACTCCTCAATGCTCGTATATAAAATTTCACGGATCTCTGGGTCATTCGTCGCAAGGAAACGCCGAGCCCAGTAAACAACTTCTTCCGCTGCCTGAATAGCTTCAAATAAATTTTGTTCATCAGTCATAAACTCTCACCCATAGTTTTTCAATGATCTTCCCTCCGCCGAGTTCCTTAAGTTCTTCAGGCGAGGACTCTGTGCCGCCAGGATTCATAAAGACGCCGCGCTTCTTGTAGTGAGGAACCCTGATGATCTGATTCAAAATCCAACATTCTTGGAACAGTTTAGGTTCCATGGGTTCAACAATAACCTTGGGCGTTTTTTCATAGACCTTATTGATTTCTTTGATCTTGGACTTTCTCACTTGAGCCGCCTCTTTAACATCTCATCGGCAACTAAAAAGGCGATGTCAGCAAAAGCAACTTCAGGCTTTTGATTGGGGATCTGGCCCCACTTGCCTGCAAAGATTCCTGCAATAACTGCCGCCGCAAAAAAATCGCGCAACGTAATTTCGGGTTCGGTTTTTTTCACTTGCGCTCTCCAATGTTGAAGTAGTACTGAATGGTCTTAACAATGTGAATGAAATCGCTCAAGTTATCTGCATTCTTCAGATGCTCAACGTCTATGTCGTCCCATAGCTCCTCGGCTTGATCAAGAGTCAGGGGCATCAGATCCTCCCTGAGCATCTCCAACCTCGTCACAATGTCATTCAGTTGATTGATCTGTTGGGTCAGAATCTGGTGGGCTATCATTTGAATTTCCAAAAGAGTTGTTGAACCCATAGTTGATCGTCGGGAATGGTGATGTGCCATTTGTCCGGCGGAGCTCGGTAATTACATCCAATTCGCGGCCGATCTGGTCGGAGCTCAACCAGAGACGTTTTATGGGTAACGGGTTGCTTTTGTCTTCTGGTACTTTCAAGCATGGGTTTTTCATCCATAAAGTGTGGTTAAAACGGTAGGCTCGTTTTTGCTGGTCTGTAATCCTTAGGTACTCGTTTTTGCTGCGTATCGCATTGCTATACATAAATTCCTCAAGCCTCTTGCGAAGCCAGCTAGCCTCGAAGGGAAGCCAGTTACAATAGATATCAAGACCATCTCCATAAAGAAACACAAAAGCACTGTGTGCATCTCGCTGCATTCGGTAGTCCTCTGGATTCTTGGTCTTGGCTCTGCCTTTTCTGATGGGTCGCAGACACGAATCCGTAATTGCATAGTTCACAACAGCCATCAAGATTCTTTGTTCGGGTATCATTGATTCCTCCATTTCAAGAATGGTACATTATGTTCACATCGTATGGCCACATCTTATTGAGGTATCCGACAGATGGCAATTAATAGCCGACAGAAGGGCAGGAGAGGGGAATTAGAGGTCGCAAAATTGCTATCGACCGCCCTAAACATTGAAGTGAAGTTGAACTATGAGCAGTCTGCGACCGGCGGATATGACATGAAAATTTGGGGTTGGGCGATTGAGGTGAAGCGAGCGGAGAATCCCGAGTGGTCAGCGTGGCAAAGACAGGCTCTTCAGTCAGCATGGAGGGAGGGGATGATGCCGATCCTATTTCATCGACGAAACCATGCCCGAAACTGGGATTGCTACTTGCCGATCAGTGTGTTTCTTGTGGTGTGGGGTGGTGAGGGTCCATTCACTGAGGACGATTGGATGCGGGTCAGTCTTGATGTTGCCGTGGCAACCATGAAGAAATCACTGTCGCAAAAAAATCCCGGCGACTTGCCGGGATAAGCTCTTAACGAGCGAGGAGACACACGCACGTACTTTAGCATAAACTTGTGTTATGATGTGTTCGTTGTCGTAGCAGACAATGCGACCGAAGGCCGTTTACTCATGCCCTCGACCCTCGTTGAAAGACCTGGGTTCTGCTACCGAGGGCAGCAGTAAGCGGCTTTTTTCACGACAACCGTACTCCACACGTAGTAAGAGCCTAACCCGGCTGCGTGGAAGAAAAGGGTAATTGGTATGCCACGAAGTTTGTGAGCCGGTGCAAATCCGCCAATCCAGTGGGCTCGCCGAAGGTCCAAGCCCGGGGGTGTAGGAGCTAACCCGTCCTGCACATGGACCTCCCGTCATGGGGGTGGAGTATCCGCCCAAGGCGCCTCTCTCTGCCCCCGCTTGGGGTAGGGGGAGCCTTTGGGTGGAGGAATACAAAAAGAAGGAAAAAGCCGTTCATCGGCTGACAGACGGTCATTGCAAAATTCCCATGGCGAACTCAAAATAAAGCTTTACGGAGCGCACATGGACGAAATCATCGAAAGCCTCATGGCACAGAACCTCTGGCCATTCAAGTATCACTACACCGAGGACAAAATAATCACCGCACCCAAGATAGAGGAGCCCATCGAAGAGGCGCCTTTCTGATGCTGTGTCCGTATTGTTCCGATCCAACCGGTGTAAGCCACAAGACCAGGGTCGTCGAGACCCGATCATTCTGGGAGCCAACTTCACGATACTTCTACATTGAACGGCGCCGTGAGTGCCCTATCTGCAGCAACCGATTCACCACTACTGAGAAATCTCCCAATGTACGAAAGACACCCACTATCAGCAGCATTTCCTGACATGGATCCTGAGGAATACAAGAACCTCTTGACCAGCATCAGGGCCAATGGCCAGCGCGAACCGATCACGTTGTTTGAAGGAAAAATCCTGGACGGATGGCACAGATATCGCGCCTGTCAAGAACTTGAAATTGGCCTTTTGACGACTGAGTTTGATGGAAAAGATCCTGTGGATTTTGTCATCGACCTCAACCTGCAAAGAAGGCATCTGTCACCTAGTCAAAAAGCTCTAGCAATTGTCTCTTGCGAAACCTGGGCGAAAGTTGGTAATCCAAATTTTGCTATTGCGCCACGTGGCACAATTGGTAAAGACATGGCCAAAAAGGCTGGGGTTTCAACACGAACCATCAGCCGCGCTAAGCGATTAAAAACCGAGGCTGACCCCGAGACCTTAGAAGCTGTTAAACAAGGCGCTATAAGCCTCTCAGAGGCTCTTAAAGCCATTGACAATGCCGACCCATCGATCAGTCCTCCAAAGCCCGTAGAGCCGCGTTTACCGGCAGCAGTGAGCCAGGATACCTATCAGTCCCTGAAAGCTGAATACGAATCCCTGAAGGCTCTATATCAAGAGCTATGTGACAACGCAGAAGAGATGGCCAAGGAACTTCAGATCCTTGAGTCAATTAAAGACAACGAGCACGTTGAACGCATGAAGCAGATGCAAGATGAGATCGATTCCTTAACCATTTCACGGGACAAATGGCAAAACGAATGCGCCGAACTCAAAAAGCAAGTGAAGTACTGGAAGAGCCATGCTGATCGAAAGTCTGCGTGATTATCAAATCAAGGCTCTTGATGAACTCAGAGCCGGAGCAAAAGAGGGTCACAGAAGCCAGATCCTTGTAGCCCCCACTGGGGCGGGGAAGACTGTCAGTGCATCTTACCTCTTGAACGAAGCCCGTGAAAAACGGAATGTTGCTTGGTTCATCTGCGACCGGGTGTCTCTTGTAGACCAAACCTCTACGACGTTGGATCGATACGGTGTCCCACATGGTGTGATACAGGCAGATCACTGGAGATGGAGACCCTATGAATTCGTTCAGGTTATCTCCGCACAAACTCTGGCAAGAAGAGAGATTGACAATCCCCCAAAACTTATTGTTGTTGATGAATGTCACACGATTTTTAAATCTGTAACGGATGCAATTAATCGATTCTCTGACGCCCACGTTGTTGGATTAACTGCTACGCCATTTACAAAAGGATTAGGAAAGATATTTACGAACGTCGTAAATAGTACGACAACAGATAATCTGATTAAAGAAGGTTGGTTAGTGCCAGTCAAAATGTTTTCTGCAAGAGCGCAAATGGACATGAGCCAAGCAGAAATAAAATTCGACGGCGAATGGGCTGAAAAAGATATGGAGAAACAAGGGGTTGCTATTGTCGGTGATGTCGTCGATGAATGGACAAAGAAAACCCTTGCACACTTTGATAAGCCCGTTAAAACCATTGTATTCAGTGCTACTGTGGCGCACGGTGAAGAACTTTGCAGGGAATTCGCAACGCGCGGTCATAACTTCCAACAAATAAGTTATAAGGACGGTAATAATGAACGTCGAAGAGAGATAATCGAAGAGTTTAGAAAACCTGACAGCGAGATAATCGGATTAATATCATGTGAAGCATTAGCCAAAGGCTTTGATGTTACAGATATTAAAATCGGAGTATGTGCAAGGCCATATAGAAAATCATTATCTGGGCATATCCAGCAAATGGGTCGCGTCATGAGGCCGCATCCCGGAAAAGAATATGCATTATGGTTAGACCATGCTGGTAATCTTTCAAGATTTTGGGAGGATCAAGTTGATGTATTTGAAAATGGTGTATCAGAACTCAATGATGGTAAGCATGATTCAAAAGTAAGAAAAGAAAAAACAGAGGCGGAGAAGGCGGAGTTTTGTTGTAAGTCCTGCGGGTTTATGTTCCGAGGGAAAGTATGTCCGGCTTGCGGGACAGAAAGAAAATCAAAAAGCGATGTGATTAATATCTCCGGAACCATGGAGGAATTCGGAGCCAGGAAACATTGGATGGATGACAGGCGTTTGGTATGGCATGAGATTGTGCAAATAGGAAAAGACAGAAAGCGAGGTGACTTATTAGCAGCAGAACGATTTGCAAAAGCGCAATTTAAAAATCTTTACGGTGACTGGCCGCGATGGAATTTTGCTGACGCGCCAGCAGTTATACCGAGACCCGTGGTCGTTAATAAAGTCAAGCAACAAGTAATCTCTTACGCAAAAAGCAAATTTGGGAGGAGAGTTCTGTGAGTTTTGTCGCACACGCACAGGCCCATGGCCTCATGGTTAATTATGTAATTCCAGATGGCAGATGGCACCGGGTTCCAACAGTAGATAAACCAAGAAAAAGAAACGGGGCATACGTCTATGACGGACAGAGCGGAGTGGTGAAGAACTGGGCAACCATGGATGGGTTTGCAAGATATGGAAAGGGGATTATCAAACAGATCGTACAGTTTGACGACGGTAGAGAAAGAAACGCGCGCGCCGCAAAACAAGCGATGGAATTAATCAAAAGCGCGACGGTCAGAACACATCCTTACTTGATTTCAAAAGGATTTCCAAGAGCCACGGGGCTGGTTGTTGGTGAAGAACTTATCATTCCGATTCGTGACTATAAAACCCAAAAGATTACAGGTGCTCAAAGAATCAAGGAGAGTGGTGAAAAGCTATTCATTCCAGGCAGCCGCGCCAAAGGTTCGGTCTTTGTTCTAGGGAGGGGGTCTGAGTCTTGGTTAGTGGAGGGATACGCCACGGGCCTTAGTGTTGCGGATGCCCTGAGATATAAACCGGCGCAAGTTGTTGTGTGTTTCAGTGCGTCAAATTTGGGTTACGTAGCGGAGAGAATTGGAGGGAAAAGGTTTATCGTCGCGGACAATGACACGTCGGGAACAGGCGAAAGAGTCGCAATAGCTAGCGGACTGCCTTGGGTCATGCCTGATACGGTCGGGCACGATGCAAATGATGTACATCAAGAGCAGGGAATTGTTGCGGTGCAGTCAATGCTTTCTAACCTGAATCTCGTTAAACGATTCGGATAGCATGTCGGATGCAACGGGTTCCGGTATGCCCCATAGTCGGCAGTGAAGAGCTAATGCTTGGGCCAGTGCGGCGGCGGCAACAGCCGGATGGTGGAATTGATGGGGTAAAGCCGACATGATGTCGGCAATTCCCTTTTGCATATCAATAAATTCTGATTTTCTCATGCGTCAATCATAACTTAATCCGAAGAAAATCAGATAATTCGGGCCGTAAACCATGCCAGCGGGGCCTTCGGGTGTGATTCGTTGGGCCTGCGCTACGAGCATGGCGGCATGCTGTAGCGGGTGTCGCCTTGATGGTGGATTGTGAACCTCGAAGGTTGTTTTTTTGCGTATCGACGAAAATTGTCGGCGCAGCTTTTCAAATTCAACGAAAGGATTTCCGACGGGCGCGATCATAAAAAAGGGTTTCACCATTTTGATGCCCTCGAACCGTGAACAGCAATCGCCTAGAAGATAAACGCAAATGGGACGAATATCGCCTAGAAGATAAACGCAAATGGGACGAATATCGCCTAGAAGATAGCCGCAGGTGGGAAGCATATCGGGAAGAGCAGCGCCTAGAGAGAGAAGATTTCCTGAAAAAAATTAATCAGCGCTATGACAGCACGATCGGGGCTCTGGGTGCCCGCTGGGGGTTGTATTCAGAGGCCAGTTTTCGGAACGGTCTTCAAGCAATTCTGGCGGATTCTTTTGGGGTGGAAGTGCTTAACCTTCTGGAAAAAGATCCGGATGGAGAGGTCTTTGGCCGACCGGATCAGGTGGAAATTGACGTGATCATTAAAAATGGTCTGGTGATTGCCTGTGAGCTAAAATCCTCTATCAGTAAGCCAGATATGTATAGCTTCGATCGCAAGGTGGCTCTTTATCAGAAACGCTACCAGCGATCGGTTACCCGCAAAATTGTTATTTCACCCATGGTCGATCCCTACGCTCTACCGGTGGCGGAGGGATTAGGGATTGAGGTCTATAGTTATGCCGATCAGGTTAAAGTTTAGCCCTTAGCCCTTAGCCCTTAACCATTAGACCTCTGAACTGGATTTGAAATTTTATTTTGAAGCGCTTTTCGGGCAATCTGGGTTACATACAGGGTTACCCCTAGGGTAATGAGCAACCCCACACCATATAGGGCTAACTCTAGGGGTGTTTTCGATCGCTCTTGGGAGTGGGCAAATAAGTCCGCCAAATTACTAAATAAGGAACCAATATAGACATATAAAATAGTGCCGGGGATCATGCCTACGGAGGCCAAAACATAATCCTGGAGTTTCACCTGGGTGAGTCCATAGGCATAATTGAGCAGATTAAAGGGAAACACCGGGGAAAGTCGGGTGAGCAAAACAATTTGAAAGCCTGCTTCTCCTACGGCTTGATCAATCGCCTGAAAACGATCGTTCCCTTCTAGTTGCCGAGCTACAAAGTCCCGTGCGAGGTAACGTCCGGTTAAAAAGGCAAGGGTGGCTCCAGCCGTTGCCCCGATAAACACATAGAGAGAGCCTTCCACCACCCCAAACAGGACTCCAGCCCCCAAGGTTAAAATTGACCCTGGCAGAAAAGCTACGGTGGCCACCATATAGAGACCCATAAAAACAAGAGCCCCGATCACACCGAGGCTATCAATTTGTTGAAGGATCTCTTGGAAGAGTGCTTGGGGATTTCCCCCCGTTACGGAAATTACCGCTGCCATGGCCCACACCGGAAAAATAGTCGTGATGATCCCCAGGGTAAACCAATAGCCAACGAAAAGGGTACGCCTGAGGAAAGCGGAGCGGTTTTGAGGGGGGGGCATAGGTCTGTGATCAGTAAAGGGTTGGATAGGGTTTGCTAAAATATTCTTTCTGAGGGCGTAGGTGAGGGCGTAGGTGAGCAAAATATCGTGGTGTATGGCGGCAACACGGCAACACCAATAATGTATTCCTTATTTGCGTCTTGGGGTACACTAAGGGCGTTGTTCCGCTAGTGCTGCACCATGACTCGCTACGAAATTCAACATTCTCCGGCTTACGCTTCCCTCGTTCTCCAACTCCACGCTGGAGAAACCGTTTTAGTCGAGTCCGGCGCAATGGCTGCCATGGACAGTTGTATCACCATGAAATCCCGCATGAAAGGTGGGTTAATGCAAGGACTGGGTCGGATGTTGGGAGGAGAGTCCCTGTTTATTAGTGAATTTACTGCCACCGATCGGGCTGGTCAACTCTACATTTCCCCCGCTGTGCCTGGCGATATTTATCACTACACCCTAGAAGGGGCTAAAGCTCTCATTATTCAATCGTCAGGGTTTGTGGCCGCCAGTCCTTCCATCACCCTAGATACCCAATTTCAAGGCTTAAAAGGGTTTTTCAGCGGCGAATCAATTTTTATGATCCGGGCCTCAGGGGAAGGGGATATTTGGTTTAGCTCCTTTGGCGGTATTTTAGAAATTCCCGTAGAAGGGGATTATGTGGTGGATACGGGCTACATTGTTGCCTTTGAAGATACCCTCAGTTACAACGTTGAAATGATAGGTGGGCTTTCTTTCAAGAGCTTTAAGACGGGTCTCTTAGGGGGTGAGGGTCTGGTGTGCCGCTTCCGAGGCACGGGCAAAATCTGGATTCAAACCCGACACCTCTTATCGTGACTGGGAAACAGATCGGAAGAGCACACGTCTGAACTCCAGTCCACTCTCGCGCATCTCGTATGCCGTCTTCTGCTTGAAAAAAAAAAAACAAGCAGA
>OGWH01000037.1_pt1 | contig 16533 bp, 20 predicted proteins | sample 1575971 | NCBI WGS metagenome assembly OGWH01 (sample SAMN07581554, study PRJEB24739) | freshwater metagenome
GCCTAAATATGGAAATATTAAAAAACTATGAGCATAGTTTAATTTTTGATGGATTTTTAGGGAGCGGTTCAACCCTAATCGCCGCAGAGCAACTAGGCCGCAAATGCTATGGCATGGAAATCAGCCCCAATTACTGCGATGTAATTGTGAAACGATGGGAAAACCTTACAGGCAAAAAGGCCGTCCTTGCCAAATGAATGAGGATTATCCTTCAGCCGTAAAATTGACCAATGATAAGACAAGTCGAGCTAGTGGAAAAATGGGGGCTATCCAAGGCCATGATTTCGGGGATGGTCAAGAAGGGAATGCCCCTGACCTCCGAGGCCGATGCAACGAAATGGAGACTGCAAAACCAGCAGGCAGTATTCCGCAAAGGCCCACCATTAAGCCAAGACGAATCCCCCGAAAAAGAATCTCAAGAACCATCCAATGAAGACCTATCGGCTCTCAACACATTCGGAAGGAAACTTCGGGCGGAGCGAATGGAGGTTGCGGCTTTTCGGCTCATGGTCAAAGCCTCAAAGGAAAACAACCCGATTGCCACCCGCGCCGCCATCCACGCTTATCGGGATGCTCAAAAAGTTGTTCGGCAGGCCGAGATAGATCACCATGAAGAACAGGCTCACCTTCGACAAACACTTCCGACTATCGAAGTTCAAGAAAAATACACGAAATACCTTGGCGGGATTCGTCAATTACTGGATGCGATGCCATCAAGCATCTGCGCGAGGGCAAACCCAAGCGACCCGGAATGTGCCAAGCAAGCGATTGAAGATGGAGTCAATCAAATCTATATAGCCATTCAAAAGGCCGAAGGAGCTTTCGCATGAAAATAGTTAAATTTAGATTCAATGAAGAAGAATATAAAATATGGGTTTATAAATTTGATTGGGAATGGCATGAGGACAACATTCCAGTTAATGAATCTGTAAGGCTTGAAAGGGCCGCAGAGGAATATGCCCAAGAAGCCGGAATGGTAAGATTGGCATGAACGAGTGCTTTATGGTTATCCTGGGCGGCTTTTGCATTTTATTTATTATTCTTTCTTTGACTGAATGAAAACGCCTTGCGTAGTTGCTTTTGGTGGTGGGACAAACTCTGCGGCCATGCTTATAGAAATGCAAAAAAGAAGCGTTATCCCAGACTTGATTTTATTTGCCGACACCGGGGGCGAGCTTCCAGAAACCTATGATTTTGTTAGGACTTTTTCTGAGTGGCTTGCCTCAAACGGAATGCCAAAAATTGAATGGGTAAAATACAAAAGAGAGACATTAGAGGAAAATTGCCTCCGCCAAAAAATGCTTCCTAGTTTGGCCTATGGATTCAAGACTTGTTCGCAAAAATACAAGATTCAGCCACAAGACCAGTTTTGCAATAATTGGCCTTTGGCAAAAGAAACATGGAAAGGGGGGGGGCGAGTTCTTAAGCTAATTGGCTATGATGCGGGGGAATCGCACAGGGTTAAATTTTATGATGATAAAAAGTATATCTATGAATATCCTCTTGTCCGCTGGGGATGGAATAGAAACAAATGCGTTGAGGTGGTTAGAGATGCTGGATTTTCACCAGCCAAATCATCATGCTTTTTTTGCCCAGCCATGAAAAAGCACGAAGTTTTAAGGCTTTCACAAGACCACCCAGAGCTTGCAGAAAGGGCGATTTCGATGGAAAGAAACGCGGAACTTACCAAAGTTGTCGGCCTTGGCAGAAATTGGAAATGGGAAGACTTGATCCGATCCGACCAACAGCAATTAAAAATGTTTGAAGATTTGCCAGATGAAGTCCCTTGTGGATGCTATGACGGATGAAACGCTCCCCACTCAAACGCAAAACCCCCCTCAAGCGAGGCGGAAGGCTTCGGCAAGTTTCCAAGAAGCGAGCCAAACAAAATAAAGCCTATTCTATTTACAGGAATCTATATCTGACCAACCACCCGGCTTGCGAGCGATGCGGGGGAAAAGCTTGCGAGATTCACCATAAAAAGGGAAGGTTCGGGGAGAGGCTTAACGATATGCAATATTTTATGGCGGTTTGCCGAGGATGCCACCACTGGATTCATACCAACCCCCAGATTGCCTACGCCAAGGACTATTTAATTAGGCGATGAAAAATGGGCGACCAATTTATCCAAGACATTTTCGTTCCAAGAAAAAGGCTCTCCATCTCGGAATGGGCTGAACAGAATCTTGTTCTCTCGCCGAGGGTGACAAACATCCCCGGCCCATATTCGACCAGCCTCACGCCCTATTGCCGAGAACCCCTAGAGGCATTTGGAGATGACAATATAAGGCGGATCGTTTTGGTTTGGGGCGCGCAGACCTCCAAGACAACCACGATCCTTGCGGGGCTTTCGTATAGGCTTGCAGAGCGTCCCTGTCCCGCCCTTTGGGTCATGCCCAGCGAAGCTCTAGCCCGATCCTTTAGCGAAACCCGCTGGCTCCCAATGATTGATGACTGCCCCGCCCTAGCCAAAGAGAAGCCGGAGAACACGGACAAAATAAAAATACTAGAGCAACACTTCAAGAAGATGAGCCTTTGGTTTGTCGGGTCGAATAGCCCTGCCAATCTTTCAAGCCGATCCGTTGCACTCCTTATGCTCGATGAGGTGGATAAATTTTCCGATGGCTCATCATCAAAAGAAGCGGGAGCCTTGCAGTTGGCCGAGGCCAGAGTTGCGACCTATCCCCAGCACCTAGTCGTTGCAACCAGCACCCCGACAACCGCCGACTCGATTATTTGGAACGAATGGCAAAAGGGGGACATGAGATTTTATTTCGTTCCCTGCCCTTCTTGCGGCCATAAACAAAAGCTAATCTGGGGACAAGTAAAGTGGGCGGAGGACGCCAAGATTGAGGAAGGCGTTTATGATTTCGTTAAGGTTAGGAACTCTGCCTATTACGAATGCGAGAACTGCAAGGCGCAGATTCGGGACGGCCAGAAAACAAAGATGCTTCGGGAGGGGGAATGGATAGCGACCAATACAAAAGGCGAGCCGGGGCGAAGGTCATATCACTTAAGTGGCCTCTATGCCCCTTGGGTCACATTTGGTTCCCTAGCCTGCAAATGGCTTCAAGATAAACACAACGGGATACTAGGCTTACAGGATTTCGTGAATCGAGTGTTGGCCGAGCCTTGGATGGAACACGAAAAAGAGAACCTAGAGATCAAGGCTGGCGATTATCGAATGGGCGAAGTGAGGATGGGCGAGAAGCTAATTATGGCTTGCGACATCCAAGAAGCAGGTGGATTCCACGCTTGGTCAATCGTTAGGGCTTGGGACAATGAAGGCAAATCTAGGCTTGTGTGGGCGGGAAGGCTTGAAACTTGGGGAGACATTCAAGCCAAGGCAGAGGAGTTTAGGGTTGAGGCCAAGTGCGTATTCTGCGATTCGGGCGATCAAACCCGAGATGTTTATTTGCATTGTTGTAAGAACGGCTGGATGGCTTTGGTTGGTTCAGACAAAACCAGCTTCTCGGAGATTGTCGGCCAACAAAAGATTCAAAGACCCTTCGCAAGAATTGCCAATGGCGACCCCTTTAGCGGTAAGGCCACAGGCTCAAGGGCTGGGTGGAAGTGGAAACTCTGCCCCGTCTGGCGTTGGTCGAACCCGGCTTTTAAGGACATCCTTTCAAGCCTCTTAAAAACCGAGGGCTTCACAGCCCAAGACACTCCATTGGTTTATCACGAACATATTTCAGCCGAGGCCAAGGTTAAGGTCAAAAACCCCATGACCGGGCGGGAGCGTTATGTATGGAAACAAGTCGGGAAAAATAACCACTTGCTCGATGCCGAGTGCATGGGTTTGGTCGGAGCCGCCCTTCATGGAAGGCTTAAAGTCACCCCAGCAGATTTGGCAGAAAATATTGAAGAATAGTCTTTGACACAAAAGGTGATTTTATGGCTAGGGGAGCTTTCGTTGGTTTGCCCACAGCCACCCTAACCTCTCTTCGGTCTAAGTATTTGGAATGTCTTGAGGCTATTGCGGTGGCAGGGGCATCGTATTCCATCGCGGGAAGATCGTTTAGCCGTGCCAATTTGGGCGAGGTTCGGGACACGATTGAGGAATTGACTTACGCAATCAAACTGGCAGATGGTTCCAGAGTGCTTACCACCTACGCCAAGTTCGGCCCGTGAAAAAAGCCAAGATGAATCTGATTGATAAGGCAGTCGCCTTCATCAATCCGCAAGGCGCAGTTGATCGGCTGATTGCCCGTCAAAAGCTGACCAAGTTTGAATATGATGCGGTCAAATATACAAGGGAGCGCAAGGGGCCGAGCGCATTATCCGGGGCGGAAGATTACCGCTCTAATTATGACCGGGTAGAGCTAATGAAAAGGGCGCGGGACTTGGCCGACAATGTTGGCCTAGTTCGCTCGCTCCTTCTCAAGTTTGCGGGTCATGTAGCCGGATCAATCAGCTACCAAGCCCGAACTCAAAACCCCCAAATCAATTCCGATGTTGAGGCATATTGGGCAGAATGGTGGGACAAGTGCGACATCTCCACAAGGCACACAGGCTCAACGCTCATGCAGGTGGCGGTTATGTCCATGTTGCGGGATGGCGATTTCCTTTTTGTTTTGGTTCGTGATGCGGACGGCAACCTAAAAATCCAAGGCATCGAGGCCGACCGCTTGGGCGATCCATTCAAGGTTTATACAAGCCTAGAGCTAATCGGCGGAATTCATATTGACCGCACAACTGGCGCACCCACGGCTTACGATATTTACAATCGGAGCATCGGGGATTTCTATACCTACCAACTAACCATTCCCTCAAGCCAAGCCTTCCATCTTTTCGACCCGCTACGGATTGACCAGTATCGCGGAGTTTCCGCTTTTCATACCGCCATCAATGACGCAACCGACATTTACGATATCATCAATTACGAAAAGATGGCGGCGAAAGTTGCAAGCTCGCAATCTGGAATCGTAAAGCGAAATAACAACAACGCCGCCGACCTATCCACGCTTTCCAATGATGAGGATTTAAGCGGGAACGCAATCAAACTAGAGACAATCGAATCGGGCAAGATTTCCTATTTGGAGCCGGGCGAGGACATTATTTTCCCCAACGGCCCAAGCCGACCCAGCGGAGCCTTTGCAGAGTTCCACAAGATTCTGCTTCGTAATATCTGCCTTGGCCTTGGCATCCCCTATTCCTTTGCGGTTGATCCTTCGCAGATGTCCGGCCCGACCGCGCGGCTTGAGATGCAACAGGCAGGGCGCACTTTCCGCCGCTACCAGAATCTTTTGAATGATAAGGTGCTTCGGCCCATTAAGAACATCGTCCTAGCAGATGCGGTAGCCCGTGGGCTTATCAGCGGAACCGAGGGAACAAGAACGACCAAGGGCATCTTCAATTTCGGGGCTAATGTCTCGATTGATTTAGGGCGGGAATCCGCTTCCGCTATCTCCGAGTTTAAGACAGGACTCCGTACCGCCGCCGATATTTACGCCGAGCGTGGGCAAGACTTTGAAAGCGCGATGAGGCAGAGGGCAATCGAGGCCAAGCTGATTAAGGACTTGGCCGAGCAATATCAGATTGACCCGCAGACAATTTCCGATGTGGTTCCTCCCGCAAAGCCCGAACCGCAGATGCCCTTGCCCCCGATTGCGCCAGAGCCGCCAGTTTCCCAAGAACCCCCAGAGGATGATGAGGATGAAGACGAGGGCGGCAAAGAACCCGAACCAGATGAGCCTTTAGAGCCATCCTCGGAAAATTTAGAAGTTAAAAAAAAAGAAGCTGAATTAGAGGATTGCGGAACAGGCGCGGGAGGTTTCAAGCCGGGGAATACTTGTGCTGGTGGAGAAAACAAGGAAAATACAATCGCAAGAGAAAATCCCATAAACCCAATGCCGGGGATTCAAAAAATATCATCAAAGGGGCTTTCTGTAAGAATTAGCGATTTAAAAATAGCAGAGGAAAATTTAAAAAATAATAAGCCATCTGTAACACCCAATGATCCAGTAGATGTAACATATAATATTGATACAAAAGAGTATGAGCTTTTGGATGGATACCACCGTTATTTAAAGGCAAGAGGCGGAACAATAGAAAAAGCATTAAAATCAAAACCAATAGAAATAAATGCAAAAATTAAACTTATTAAAAATTCTGAGGGGAAATTTGGCGGGACAAGAGATTTAACAAATGAAGAAATTAATTCGTATGTTAATAACAAAAAGCGCAATACCCTAGAATCCTTAAACTATAAAGAAATTAAAATGCTCATCGCTGGGATGATGGGCGGGATTGAGTTGGGAAAGTATGATGGCATTGACTTCACTCCACCAGAGGGAGCAAGAGAGGCCGCAAAGAGGGCTTTGGATGTAAGGGAGAAAAAACCAGCAAGCCAAAAGGGAATGACCCCGGTGGGCATCGCAAGGGCTAGGGATTTGATGAATGGGGTGAAACTTTCCCCCGATACCGTCCGCAGAATGAAGGCATTTTTTGATCGCCATGAAGTCGATAAAAAGGGTGCGACTTGGGACGAGCAAGGGAAGGGATGGCAAGCGTGGAATGGATGGGGTGGCGATGCTGGATACGCTTGGGCAAGGAAAGTAGTTCGCCAAATGAACTCAAGGGATGAGCAGTTTTCCGAACTCGCTCGCCCCGGCCCCAAGTCAGCGGCACAAACTCCCGCCCCGCCAAAGGAGCGAATCAAAGGCTCCAAGGAGAACCCAGAAGGCACGGCGGCCACCCGCTCAAAAGCTGGCGATATCGAGATTTCAGAAGCCAACGAACAAGCACTAAAAGACAAGATTGCCGAGTTCAAGAAAGACCACCCAAACCGCAAGACCCCTAGCCTTGGGACACTCAAGAAGGTATTCCGCAGAGGGGCAGGGGCTTTTTCGACTAGCTTTAGGCCGACCATTACGGGCGGAAGGCCGAACTCTAGGAACGCTTGGGCGATGGCTAGGGTGAACAAGTTTCTTAAAATGGCTGGCGGTGGAGAAGTCAAAGAATCCTACCGCAAGGCTGACGGCGACCTTCTTTGACAGTTAGGAAAAACTTATGCCCCTCCCAACCCCAAGAGCAGACGAATCTGAACAAGACTTTGTAAGTCGTTTTATGGGCAACGACCAAGCCATCAGCGATTTTCCCGATGAAACCCAACGGGCGGCGGTTGCTTATAGCACCTACCGCGATGAGGAGATGGAGGCCGAAGAATTGGAATTGCCTGGGGTTTCCATCCTAGAGGAAGGAGAGGCCAAGGGGCATGATTTGTTCGTGGACAAGGTGAGCCTAGAAAAAGCCCTCGCCCTTATGAAGCAAGCCAAGAATGGTATTAAGGTTAAGATGAATCATGGGTCTGGATTGGACGCAGTTTGCGCGTTGGCCCGGAACCCCCGCATTGAAGAAGGCAAACTAGTGGCCGACCTCCGCCTACTCCGCAACTCCCCCCACTATGGCCTCATCAAAGAGATGGCCGCAGAGGCTCCCGACCAGTTCGGCGTTTCCCTAGCTTTCGTGAACGAATCCGAAACCATTAATGGCAAAGACTACATTCGCCCACAATCTATCGCTTCCGCCGACCTTGTTTCTAGCCCTGCGGCGACTAATGGACTTTTTGAGGAGATGGTTAAATTCATGCAGAAATTCGGCTATATGGCCGGAGGCAAACCCATTCCAGTTGATCTGCCCGAAGCAGTTGTTGAGGGAGAGGGTTTGACAAAAGAGGAAAATCAAAATATGGAAAACGATTACAAGAAGGACATGGACGAAATCAAGGTTCGTCTCGCCGCTTTAGAAGAAGCGATGAAACCCAAAGAGGAAAAGAAAGAGGAAGTCAAGGCCGAGGAAGCCCCCAAAATCGTCATCGAAAAAGAAGACGAGGAAAAAGAGGATTCCAAGGAGGAGATGAGCGAGATCGTTAAGAAAGTTCTTACTGAGTTCGGCATCAAGCCCGTCCCGGCTTCCCCCGTGACCGAGGAGGCTCCCAAGAAAGAGGAGCCGAAAAACTTCGAGGCTCTTGTGGCGGCTCACCCCGACTACGGAACCTCCAAGCTCAAGGCCATGAAGGCCGTGATGCTTTCCAACCCCAAAGAATATGCCGAGGCTCTTAGCCGTGGCATCAAAACCATCTAAGTAAAGGATAAATAAGAATGAGCACGAATATTGATAATGGATTTCGGACGTTCTCCACTTCGTCCGCCATCTCGGCCTATCGCCTTGTTCAGCCCTCCACCGTGACGGCTGGCGGGGTTGATGTTGCTGTTAGCGGCGCAACCAAAGCCATTGGCTCCACGATTGATGATGTGGCGGCCAACGGTAATGTTACCGTGAAGCTGTTTTACCCCACGTTTTTCGCAACCGTCAGCGGCACTTGCGCGGTTGGCGATGTGGTTAAATTTGATTCGGCTGGCCAAGTGACCACTCTGGCCGCCAACCCCCTTACCGCTGGCATCGCTCTTGAGGCGGCCACGGCAACTTCGGCGGTTATCGAAATCGCCGTTCCGTTGTTCTAAGGCTTAACCCAAACAAAGAAAGAATAATAAAATGAGCTATATCTCTGGTGGAACAACGATTCGGGCGGACATCAACCAGGCTTTGGTTGAAGCCCCCAATGGCGATGCGGGTCTGATCGGGGCGGAAATCTTCCCCCTTCTGCCCGTCCCCGCCAAAAGCGGAAGCTATCTGAAGGTTCAGTTGGCACAAGCCGACCTCCTCAACAACGACTCCAAGTTGCGTGACGCTGGCTCTGGCTACGCAAGGGCTATTCGCGCTTTCGGCCAAGATCAATATGATTGTTTGGAAACCGGGCTGGAGGAATTGATTGATGATAGCTTTAAGGCTGATGCCGATCGCTTCTTTGATCTTGAAGCCTCCTCGGCTCGCTTCCTGCTCCGGCAGTTGAAGCTCGGCCACGAGAAGCGCGTGCAGGACATCATCAATGCGGCCACGACTCCTTTCACGACCGCCGATCAATCCGCCATCTCCGCTTATACCAATGCGAATCTGGCGAACATTGATGTGGCTGGCGATGTGGCCAATGCCCGCACCGAGCTGAACAAGCTGGGTTATAGCGCGAACACCGTCATCATGTCGGCCCCCGTGTTCGAGCGTATCCGCCGGACGACCAAGCTCCAGAATCAGTTCTTCGGGGTTATCTCCGATACTGGCGGTCGCTTGCTTTCCGAACAGGAAATCGCGGCGGCTCTGGGAGTTGAGAAGGTTCTCGTTGGTCGGGCGGCGATTAATTCCGCCAATAAGAACAAAGCCTACTCCGGTGGGTTCGTGTTCTCCAACAGCTACATCACCGTTGCCAATGTGCAGAGCGGTCAGTTCACCGCTGGTGGCATCGGTCGCACCCTCGTTTGGTCGGCTGATGCTCCGGGTGGCTTCGTCACCGAGAGCTACCGCGATGAGGCTCGGCGTTCCAATGTTCTTCGTGTTCGTATGAACACCGCCGAGAAGTTGATTGACGCTAACGCTGGGGTTCGTATCACCACCAGCTTCGCCTAAAGAATAGATTGTGTGTTCCTCGAATTGGGGGGTTAGGATGAAAGTCCTAGCCCCCCTTTTCTTTTTGGTCTTGCTATCTGGTTGCCAAAGGCCAGCTAAATATGATGAGTTGCCGGAAACAAAATACCCAGAAACGCCAACAATGGGAGCGTGGGAGCCTTTAGAGAATTGACACTATAAATAATTGAAATCCTTATGAGAAATCCCCTGTCTGTTTATCTTATTTGTGGCTCCAATGAAGCCGAATATTTACAAAGAGTTCTTCAAAGTTTCAAGCCCGTTGCAAAGGAGTTTGTTGTTTGCTTTGCAGGGGGGAACGCTTCGACAGCCGAGGAGGAAAAAGTGGCCTTGGATGCTGGGGCTAAAGTCGTTTATTACAAAAACAAAAGAACAGATTGGCCTCATATAGACGATTTTGCGGCCGCAAGAAACACGGCCTTGGATGCCTGTTCCGAGAAGTGGGCGATGTGGGTGGATGCCGATGATGAGATGCAACCAGGAGCCGAAAGGATTATTGATGAAGCCATAACCGAGGCAGAAAAAAGAGATGCCCAGCTTATAGCCTTTCGCTACAATGTTGCCAATGCTGGCCTAATCCCACTAAGAGAGGCGGTAAGCCTAAAGGGCAAATGCCGATGGAAGAACAGGGTTCACGAAATGTTGGTCGCCGAAGACCAGACAAAAATTTTCGGGGTGGACAAAGTGATTCGGGTTCACAATCCAAAAGGCTACAAAAAGACCTCTGCCGACAGGAATTTTGCCATTCTCAAGGATGTTTTGGAGCCAACCCCCAATGCCCTTTACTATACCCAACAAGAGTATTTTCTGACCCAAAACTGGGCAGATTGCTTGAAATATGGGAAACTAGCCATTCAATTTCCAGAGCTTGAAGACACGCTCCGCTACGATGTGCTTTGCAACATGGGCAGATGCGCTTCAACTACTGAGGAAAAATTAAGATATTTGGGAGAGGCGATTGCTTGCCAGCCAGACCGCAGAGAAGCCCATTATTGGATTGCGGTTGAATATTCCGCCCATGGCAAATGGCAAAAGGTCTGGGGGGCAATCCGCTCCGCCATGAGTCTGCCAAGACCCTCCTCACATTATTGGAATTTGGTCGAATCAATTTATCAATGGCAAGCCATGGATTTATATGAAACCGCTTGCGTTTGTGTTGGCAAAAAAGAAGAGGCGGAAAAAATAAGGAAGGCAAAGCCAGCCCCCAAAATATCAATCATCCATGCAACCAAGGGGAGGCCGCAAATCGCTTGGCAAAGAAGGCATCAATGGCTTTCTTTGGCACGAAAACCTCTTGAAGTGGAATGGATTTTCGTGGTCGATCACGATGACCCCCAAGATTACACCCCCCATCAGGCAATCCGAGCTAACCCCGGCGGAATCATCAACGCTTGGAACTACGGGGCAAAAATAGCAAAAGGGGACATTTTAATTCAAATGAGCGATGATTGGAGTCCGCCTAGACATTGGGATGCCCTAATTTCGAACGCTATTGGGGCTACAAACGATTCTAAAGTCTTGGCAATATCTGATGGGCTTCGGTCTGATAAACTCCTTTGTATGGCGATTTTAACGAGAAATAGGCTTGAGCAACAAGGCGGGTTCATGTTCCATCCCGACTACCAAGCTAGTGACGGCATTTATTCCGACAACGAATTTACAGAAAGGGCTTATAATGATGGAGTTGTGATTGATGCAAAACATATTGAATTTAAGCATGAGAATCCTTTATTTACAGGTGGCAAGCCGGATGATCTAATTAAAAACCACAACAAACCAGAATACTATGAGAAAGGGAAAGCCATATATGAAAAAAGAAAAGCCGCAAATTGGAATTAGAACAGGCAGGGCGGGAGAATCTACCAAGGGGCTTGGTATAATTAAGTTTGGCAAAAGCCGTCCCGACAAGACCAAGTATGTCCTTGTTGATATTGAATATGACGAAAAAGCAGGTAAAGATTTGTTTGAAATTGGGATGGAATTGCTTGCCAAAGACAAGGAGGCAGTCATCAATTATGTGGTTGTGAAAGCCATCAAATACACGGCGGAATTTGAAAAAGCCAAATGCAAGAAATAACCCTAAATGATTCCTTTGGAAAAGCCTTGGCAAAATACAGCCAAGGGCTTGAGGTTGGCCTAGAAATTGGGGGTGGAACCGGGGACGGCTCAACCCAATGTATTTTCACAAAAAAACTTTATTCAATCGAAAACGATCCATCCAAAATTCCACAACACCAGAAAAACATGGACTCAAGGCAGGGAGGATTTGCGATTCATGGAAATTCAACCGAACCCTCAAAATGGATGACAGGCGAGGAAATTGTTTTCTTTTATAACAATATCCAAACCAATCTTAATCGCTATTCATTGGAAGAAATTTTTGGATGGGTCAAGCAAAGCGTTCCCTATCTTGGGAATTATCATGGTTCGGCCATTCAAAAAATAGGCATGGAGCTTTGGCAAAGATTTGATTTTGTTCTTGTGGATGGGCATGAGTTCAGCGGGGAAGCCGACCTAAAGGAAGCAATGCGATTCGCCAACAAGGACTGCATCGTTGCCCTAGATGATGTGAACGCCGCAAAAAATTATATGAACTACAAAAATCTAAAAAGAAATGCCGAGCTTTTGGCGGAAGATTTTTCATGCCGAAACGTATGGGCAATCTTTAGGGTATGTGATCCTTGCCTTGTTCAATGAATCTAGTCGCAAAAAACTTCTATCGGACAGGGATTCCCAAGGGGGTAATTCATGTCGGCGGGTACGACGGGAGCGAGCAAAGATGGTATGACTCATGGGGGACAAAATCAGTTTGGTTTGAGCCGTTGCCGGACAAGTTTGCAGAGCTAAAATTCAAGGGGCTTAATGCCCATCAATTCGCCCTTGGAGCAATGGAGGGTAAGGCCAAATTCAATCTTTCAAAAAGCCTTCAATGTTGCTCTATTCTTGAACCTACCGGGCATCTTGAAAAATATCCACAATTTCCATTTGAAGGATCAATCGAGGTGGAGGTTAGAACGCTGGACTCTTTTGCAATAAAAGACCATGATATGCTTGTTTTGGATGTGCAAGGCTATGAATTGGAGGTTTTAAGAGGAGCAACCGAAACCCTAAAACAAATTAAAATCATATATTGCGAAGTGGCAATTATTGAGCTTTACAAAAACGCCCCCTTGTTTTCCGATATTTACAAGTTTCTTTCTGACTTTGAATTTATAGACATGGATTGGGTGGATGGGGTAAGGCAAGGATGGGGCGATGCCTTGTTTATCAGGAAATGAAAACCGCTGTTATTGTGTCCGGGCAAATGCGGACTTTGGACAAAACAGCCAAGCAGTTGCGCTCAATTTATCCCGATGCCTTTTGGGTGGTTCATGCCCACCATGACGAAGATGCGGACAAGGCTTTTATTCTGAATCCAAATATCTGCATCATTGAAAAGCAACCAGAGCTTCCAGAGAGGCGCGAATATGCCTATCAAATCGGGAGGGGATGCCCAAGCATCCAAGGCCAATTAAGGCAGATGTGGGCAAATCTTCGGGCTTGGCAGATTTACAAGAAAAGCGGGCATGAAGCAGATTTTATTGTTAGAATGAGGCCGGACTTGGTTTTTGAGGTCTTGCCAGAAGCCCCGGCAAATGATGGTATTTATTTCCCAAAGTTTGCAAACTATTGGGGGCTTAATGACCGCTTTGCCTTCGGATCAAAAGATTTGATGGAAAAATACATGACTCGCCTTTTGAATTTTGATGAATATATAGATAGGGGCGGAATCTTTCACATGGAAACCTATATGGGATATGTGTTCAAAGATGTTGAAGTAAAGAGAACCAATGCGGTTTTTCATTCCTTGAGAAAAGATGGCTCTTTGGATCGGGCGGTTTCTAAAAAGGAATGGGGCGATATATGCTAACCATCTTCACAATCGTATTGAACGGCGAGCCTTTTATCAGCCGCAAATTGGAAATCTTCCAGAAACTCCAAATCCCTTGGCAATGGAGAATTGTTGAGGGTGTGGCAGAGCCGAGAAACTGCACGAGATGGTGTCGGCAAATCCCCGATAAATGGCACAAGGAATATCTATCCATAGACGGAACGCATGAATATCTGAAGAATGTTCATCATCCGAAGGTATCGGCTCAATGGCGAAACAAGCCTTGGGACGGCAAAATTGAGATGGTTAAAACCGCCCTGCAAGGAGTGGATTGCGGCGTTGTGATGGAGCAAGACGCTGATGAATTTTGGACTCCCGAACAAATGGATACGCTATATCGTCTTTTAATAGACCGAACACCCGGAACGGCGGCGCAGTTTCATTGTAAATATTACATAGGGAAAAAAGTTGTGGTAAGCAGGGGTGGATTTGGTTCCTATCCCTATGAGTGGTATCGAGCGTGGAAATGGGGTGAAGGTATAGAATTTACCAGCCACGAACCACCATTATTGAATCATCAGCCAATAAGAATCCCAAGGGGAATCACCGAGGAAATGGGCTTGGTCTTCGAACATTACGCCTTCTCTTTGCGCCCTCAAGTTGAGTTTAAGGAACAATTTTATGGCTATGCCGGACTAACTCAACAATGGGAGGAGCTAAACAAAACACACGGCCCGGTTCGCCTAAATAAATACTTTCACCATGTCCAAGACAGGAGCGTAGTGGATGACTCAACCTAAAATTATTAGATATAGGCAAAGGCTTGGGGATGTGCTTCGATGCCTTCCCGCCTGCAAATACTTGGCCGACCAAGGGCATGAAGTTTTATTTGATTGCTTTGAACAATATCATGGGGTTTTTGATCTCGTTTCCTATGCCAAGCCATTAGGGGCAACTCCTTGGGATGCGGAGATTTTGGATTTGGAGGTTTGGCCGGAAAAATATGCCGAATATCGAAGAAGCCGAAAGACATGGACTGATTTTGTTTATAGCCATCCCTCCATCAAAGAGGCGGACAAAACCAACATTATCCTAGACAGGCTGGGTTCTGAAAAAGCCCTTGGGCTTCCAGATAAATACAATCTAATTGCTCCATTTGGCATTTCTCAGGGTTATCCGAGAAACCCGATCGAACTTATCCAGCTTGCAGTTAAGGAGCTTGGGAAGGAAAGCATCATTGTTCTTTGCCCTCCAAATTTTCAAATCCAAGGGCTCTCCACCTATACCGCCCCATCTGTTGAGCAGATGGCAAAGGCAATTAGGGATGCTGAACAATTTTGGGCTATCAACTCGGCTCCAGTCTGCATTGCCTCAGCCACAAGAAGGGGTAAGGAAACAAGATTTTGGGGAGTCAAAAACGAGTGGGAAGTTGATAATATTTTCCAGTTTGACGGCCTAGTCCGCATGGATTGACACTAGCGATTTTGCGTGGGCGGGGCTATTTCCACTTCTTATTTCGGAACTGACCTAAACTACATGATTGCCGACTTGTGGCAATCTGTCACGGGCTTGGGTTCGAATCCCGTTTCTGCAAGCGTCACGGATTTGGCAACCTCAAGCGAGCTGGATGTCGGGGGAGAGGTTTTCCGTATCACTCAAAGCATGGTTGTTTGCGCCTCCGCTATTTCCGCCCCAACCATCGGTAGCCTATGCACCATCAATGGCGAGGAGCGAATGGTTGCCGGGTTTAGCTATGGGTCGGATTCGCTTTCCTATACCATCGAGCTTGCCGAAATAACCACCTAAAGTCATGGCCTCAATCGAGAGGGAGGTGGAAAAAGGGCTTCTTAATGCCGTCTCCGGCGTGACGGGCGTAAATCCCTATACAAGCGAAAGGAGCGCGGCAAGACTGCTCCCAAGCCTAGTTGCCCAAGCAAGCCTATCCAACGAAGAGCTAGGCACATTTACGGGCATTTTTAGGGCATCGGCAAGCCTAACCTACACGGCAAGGGCGGACTCGATAAGCCGACAAGCCTTCGATTCCAAGTTTCAAAGCATAATGAACGAGCTTTACAGAAGCCCGAGCCTTCCGGCCTATATGACCAATGTAACCAGCGTAACGGTCTATCTTGCAAACATCACAAGCGAAAGCCCACAAATCATCGCAAGAAACAGGACTTGGGCAAAAACAATAACCTTGGACATATCCGCCACCGCAAAACAATGAGCCAAAGCACACAATATAACGTTGAGGATGCGGTTTCCGATCTGCTGGGAGGCATCTCCGGGCTAAATGTCTATAAGTCAAACAGGACAGGAAAAAGGCTTTTCCCCTACGCCACGGTTCAATGCTCAATCAATGGGCAACTGCTTGGCCCATATACAGGGGTTTATGATTTGAATGTGTCCGTGAACTATTCCGATACTGCGGCCAAAGTCAGCCAAGAAAACTTTGATTCCACCTACTGCCAAATCTTTGAGGCTTTCTATGAGGAAACCCCAACATTAGCCCTCAAGATTCAAAATGAGGTTCTTAACACAAAAATCTATATGGCTAGGATTGCCAGCCAAACCCCAACCATAAGGACAGACAAGGATGCTTGGCAAAGGGGATTGACCTTAAATGTGTTTGCCACCCCAAGCGAGCTTTCCGATGGCTTAAGAGATTATGACTTTAGCGAAGCCCTAAACAGCTTCTATATTGGGACAATTTAACAAAAGAGGTAGAATCAAATGGCACTTCCCATCCTTGACGGCAACCAGACAGCCGCAACCCTTTCCACCATCATTATAGGAGGGGCGCACATCCCTGCCCATACGGTTGTCTCTTTAGGCTCCCAAGCCATTTCTGACATATCAAATGCTGTTTCTTCAGTTCAGGTAAGCGGCACGGTGACGGCCAGCTTGGCCGATCAAATATACTACAGCGGAACGCCTGTTTTTGTTGCGGCCTATGTGGACTCTCCAGGCGGCACGGTTATCCCGGTATCTCAAGATGCAAATTTTGGAATGCCCATCTCCGGCACGGTGACGGCCAGCTTGGCCGATCAAATATACTACAGCGGAACGCCTGTTTTTGTTGCAGCCTATGTGGACTCTCCAGGCGGCTCAGTTATTCCAGTATCTCAAGATGCGAATGCTGGTATGCCCATCTCCGGCACGGTGACAGTCGGCAACTC
>OGWH01000039.1_pt1 | contig 16333 bp, 15 predicted proteins | sample 1575971 | NCBI WGS metagenome assembly OGWH01 (sample SAMN07581554, study PRJEB24739) | freshwater metagenome
TGTTAACGCCACTATTTTTGTTTCCGCTACCAACGACAACTTCATCTCTTCCAGAAACAAGGTTACCCATTCCAAATACGTGTGTGCGCGTAGAGGTTATTGTTCCAGTATTGTTGTAACCATAGATTGCGCTATCATTTCCGCTTATAAGATTTCCGCTTCCATAAATACTAGCACGATTAGCATTACTATAGTTACCACGACCAAATACATTTGCGTCAGTTCCAGAAAATGCGTTGGTGTTATCATAACCAACAACCATACTGTTAACGCCACTATTTTTGTTTCCGCTACCAACGACAACTTGATCTCTGCCAGAGACAACATTCTGTATTCCAAATACATGTGTTCTTGTTGCAGTAATCGTTGTGTTATTACCGTATCCAAATACAGCGGAACTATCACCAGTTAATACATTATTTTTTCCTATTACAAAAGAATCATTTCCTATACTGTAATTATTTTCGCCAACAATATATCCACTTGTTCCAGTATTATAGTTTCCATTATTATTATTGTTTTGCCCAAATATATAAGATCTATATCCAGAAGCAGTATTATTTTCGCCTACAATAAATATTCTTTCATTAAAAGTTTTATTTCTTCTTCCTACAATACTTGTTTCAAAACTATTAGCAGAGCCAGTATTATCTTTACCTAAAATAATAATTTTTTCACCACTATTTAAATTATTTGTTCCATAAACATCTGAATAATTTCCGCTACCACTTATTCTATTGTTTCTTCCAAATATATTAGAATAATTCCCTTGATATGTTACTTCAATATCTCTACCAACTGATATAATTTCTATTCCTGTATAACTAGAATTTTTTCCAGCTAACCAATTTCCAGTACCAGATACATATATGCATTCTCCATAAATATCAGTAGCATTTGCGGCTTGAATTTCATTAGTTCTTCCAGCGATGTAATTCCCACTTCCAGTATTAACAATATTCCAATCACCAATTACATAACTTTCAACTGCATATTTTTTTATTCTATTATATTCACCTAAAATAAAATTTGCATCACCAGATCCAGTGTTACTTTGACCATATATTTGGTTTGAAATTCCGTCATTACGATTTAATCTTCCATAAACATCTACTTCAATTCCAGTGATATCATTTTCTAATCCATATACAGAGATTTTTTCTAATGCACCAGAGAAAATTCTTACAGTATTACGTCTTCCGTAAACTAATGAATTTTTTCCACTTACAGAATTATAATCTCCGTAAACTAATGAATTTGCTCCTGCTTCAGTTTTATTTCCTATATAATTATTTTCTCCAACAATAAAAGATCCGCTCGAAAATTTCTCTCCAGTATTATGATTACCAAAAATTGTTACTTTATTAGTATCCGTTAGTCTATTATCATGTCCATGTGCATGAAGATTATCTCCAGTAATAAAACTATCTTCTCCATAAATAGATATATCTTTCCCAGAAACTAGATTTTTTTGTCCATAAATTCTAATTTCTGTACCTGTAATAGTATTTCCTGTACCATAAATTTCATTATTTATTCCGCTAGTATTATTGTTAAGACCGTAAATAATAATACCACTGCTATTTAAAATATTTCCAGAACCAAATGTAAAATTATTATCTCCAGTAGTCTTATTAAAATGTCCAACAACTGAATTATATTTTCCAGTAGTATAGTTAGAAGTTCCTAAATTTATATTATTTAAACCAACCGCATTACTAGTATGGCCTAATTGTATATTTCCTCCATCTAATCCAGAAATAATACCACTTCCATTTAATATAAGATTTCCATCATATACTCTTAAAACGCATGAACCAGAATGAGGTAAATTAGCGTCATATCCATCACCGCTAATTAAAAGATTTCCACTGATTAAACGAAATCTACCATAGTAATTGTTTAAATCGTCTAGTATATAAGGATCAGTATTATGTATAACAAAATATTGATCATTCACCATCCTGTAAACATTGTCAATTGTTACTTTATAATTAACTCCGTTTTGTACAATTGGAAAAATATCGCCAGTTCTTGGGTATGGATTTTCAAATAACTGAGATATCTTTTTATTGGCCATAGAAATACCTTTTACCTATAACAAATTTACACATAAAATTAGTATAATACTGAAAGATTACTAACTAAAAGATTTCCATCTTCTTGTAGAAAGTATTGTCCGCTTTCGGTTAATAAAAAATCCTCGATCTTTTCAATTCCAAGAAGACCAGACATTTGCATTCCTTTAGTATAATCTTCTGGATCAATTTCTGTAGAAAAATTAAATCTTACAGATTTTCTTGAATCTATGGAATTATCAGAAGATATTCCTTCAAATTTGCAATTAAAAAATTGACATCCATATACATTTAAAAATCTTTTTTCAAAATTGCTAGATTGAGTTTGTTCTTCAAAAATAAAATTTGGATCGTAATTGCAAGTACTTTTACAGTTTATCAATATATCATAAGATTCGTCTTTCCTGATTAATTCTGAGAAATCACTATAAGCTTGCTCTCCAGGAACTAAATTAATTCCAATAGAAATAATTAACGGTAAATTTATTTCTCGGTCTAATGGTAATTTATAACCAATCGCTTCCATTCTTTCTCTATTAAAATCAAAAGAGAATTCATATCCTTGAATTCTTATGTCATTCATTTCCAATCCATAACCAGAACTATTTATATTTAAAGTTAAATCTCCAGGAGATAATGCACTTATATTATTCCTTGATCCTAATTCATTTGGTATGTTAAATTTTATTCCTGTATTTGTTATATATTTTTTAGGATCAACATAAGGAGTTAAAGCACCACTCCCACTCATTTGAAATAACATATTTTCTGCGATGTAAGAAACATTTGCTTCAATAAAATTTCCTATTGAGGCTTTTTGATTATAAGAAGAAAGATAACAGTTTCCAAATCCTATCGTTCTTGTTCCGGTGGCGCGTGGATCTACGCTATGATCTATATAGTCTTGATTATCTATATTGGCAAAGTCTTCTTTTAATTTTTGATTATGATCTATTTCGTTCTCTGCGATAGCGACAAATATATTTCTCTTATCCCTCGTATTTAATGGCCAAAATGGATCTGTACTTAAGCATCCATATTCATTAAAATCTGCAGGATCGACGATTAACTCATCGTTAATTATATCATAATTTATATCATCTTCTCCCCAACCAGTTATTTCTTTTTTATTCCAAGGATTAGAGGTTATAGGATACTGTTTGAAAGCAATAGTGTTTTGATAACTTGTATCTAAAAATAATACATTCTCAAAAACTCCTACTGCTGTAGAATTCCAATTTCCAGTAAACATTCCTTGAGAATCATTGTATGATATATTCTCGTTGATTTGACCAACATTATTTAATCCCCAGCCAGTTATTTTATTATTCTCTAATAAAGCTAATGTATGAAACCATCCAGCATGTATTGACTTTACTCCAGTTAATTTTCCTACAGGAGTATCACTCCATTTACCAGTAAAAATCCCAGTCGAATTATTTTTATTTTTTATTCCAGCTACTTGACCATCGTCATTCCATCCCCAACCAGTTACTCTGCCATTATGCAACAAAGCAAATGAATGTAAATATCCTGCGCTAACTTGTTTTACGCCTGTTAGATTATTTCCACTTAAAGCTTGACCATATTCGTTATCTCCCCAACCAGTTACTTTTCCACTGCTTATATTTAATATACTTAAAGAATGATGACCTCCCGCAGAAATAGATTGGCAACCAGTTAAATTATTTCCTCCAAAAGCTTGATTATATTCGTTATTTCCCCAACCTGTAACTTTTCCGTTATTTAATAAAGCTAAAGAATGATATGCTCCAGCGCTAATGTTATTAACTCCTGTTAGCGAACTTACTTTTGAATTAGACCAAATTCCCGTGAATAAAAAATTATTATCATTGAAACCAGTTTCTCCAGCTACTTGCCCTTCTTCGTTCCCGCCCCATCCACTAATAGTATCATTAGAAAGTATCACTAAATTATGTAAATAATTTGTACTAATTTTTTTAATTCCGCTAAGTTTTCCAACTGTTGTATTTTCCCAAATACCAGTAAATTCTCCAAAAGAATTATTTTCTCCAGTATAATTAACTAATTGACCTTCTTGATTATCTCCCCATCCAGTCAGAACGCCATATTGATTGACAACAAATGAATGATAAAATCCAGCGGCAGCATCAACAACATCTTTCCCTGCTATTGTTATTAATGGATTTAAGTTTTTTCCAATATAATACGGAATATAATTTGAATATACATTTGGATTTGGAGATGGAGTAGGCTGAATCATTGCGAAGCAAGGAGCCTTAACATCTATACCTTCTCCTCTAGAAGATTTAATTGGATCGGGCTTAGTACCATCTCTATTTAGAAATCCAGAGAATAAAAATAATGGATTATTTTTATCTGTTCTAAAAAAATATTTATCTCCAGTACATGGATAATCCAACCTTGGATAGTTAACGTTAAAGCCCATTCTTGCTTCATTTTTTAAAGAAGCTACTAAATAAGAAAAATTTAAATTAATTTCTGGTTTAGTTAAATGTATTCTATCTATAGTTGCCGCTTTACCAATTTGGTTTATATTTGTTCGTTCAGAAGAAATACTATAATTAAATTCTTGTATTCTATCTAATCTTTTTAAAAGATTATGATTTCTTGGGAAAGTATTTTCATTCTTATCTTTTGGTATATACGCATGCACAATAGCAGGATTAGGACTTTTATATTGAAATGCTTCATAAGTTACATAAGGAAGATCTTCATGATTATTATTCAATCCTCCAGAATAATTTATAAAATGATACCCACTAGCAGGAGATGGACCCATAAAAATATCTTGTACATTATAAATTATTTGATTACGCGCCATTTCCTTAAACCTCATAGAAATTTACACAATAAATTAAAATAAGTGTAATTTCATAGAAATTATTATGCCAAAACTTTCAACATTTATAAAATTTTAAGCAAAGCATTTTTTGCTATAAATTAAGTGTAATATATTTTACTAAATTCTTTAAACATGAATTACAATAATGAAAATTATGGCTTTGAGAATATAGAAGCAGCTCGTAAAGGTCCTAAATCCGCAGCCCAAACGCCAGCAAAACCAAATGAAAGAAAAAAAGGTTCTTCTCGTAATAAACCAGGAAGTGCTGGAACAAAAACTGACAAAGGAATTGAGTTTTCTAAAAAAGTTATCGAAGCTCTTAAAAATAAAGTAAAAGAACATAATTCCAAAAATAAAAAAAGAGTGTCATTAAGTCAACTTAAAAAGGTATATCGTCGAGGCGCAGGAGCATTTTCTTCGTCTCATCGCCCTGGCAAAACTCGTGGTCAATGGGCTATGGCTAGAGTAAATATGTTTCTTAGAATGGTTAGCGGAAAACCAGTAAAAGATGCTTATCGCAAAGCGGATAGCGATATTGCCAGAGCAAAATATGAGTTTATTGCAGAGGCTGGCTTTGATCCAATTGACGAAGATTTCGAGATGGCAGATAAAGATATTCGAGAATATAATTTGAATGATTTTGAATTTGAGTCTGTTGAAGAATTATATTTCGATGATGAAGAAGATAGTGTAATATATGGTTTAGATAATATATAAATTATGAAAAAATATAAATTTGAATCAATTTTTGCCAATATTAAAATTAGACCAGTTGTAAGCGAAGAGAAGGATAAGTACCTATCTCTTGCTTCGATTAATAAATTAAAAAAGTTTTTACCAGAAATTAATACAGAAGAAAATATAGATTTATTACCAATAGCTTTTGATGCTTGCGTGGTAAATCGTGTTAATAAAAATGGCGATGTTATGGATGGAGCTATAGCAGCCAAAGTAGCCAAGAATTTTATTAATAAACCAATTAATGTCGAACATAATCGTAATCAGGTTATTGGATGCATCGTCTCTGCTAATTTTAGTAAATTTGGTTCTAGTGAAAGCCTTGCTGAGATAGATGTTAAAGAAATGAAAGCTCCATTTAATATTACTTTAGGCGGAGTTATATGGAAAGTAGTCAATAGGGATCTTGCCGATCAGATAGAAGAAAGCAATGATCCAACAAGCGAAAATTATATGAGTATATCTGCTTCTTGGGAATTAGGATTTAATGACTATAATTTAGTGCTTTTAGAAAATGGCGAAAAAAATATAGAAAACGGTACTTTTATATCTGACGAAGATGAAATAGAGAAATATTCTGGTAAACTAAGAGCGAATGGAGGCTCTGGAAAACTAGATAATGATAAATATGTCTATAGACAAGTTCTTGGAAATGTTGTTCCTTTAGGAATAGGTTTAACTTTAAATCCTGCAGCAGATGTGCAAGGAATTGCGGTTAAAACAGAAGAAGGACCAGTTGAAATTAAACTTAAAGAAGGAGACAGTTCAATTGAAGAAAAGTTAGAAACTGTGTTATCTCATAGCTCAGGATCTGAAAATAATATTTCCCAAGAAGACAATTTAAATGTAAAAAAAGAGAGGATATATATGAAAATAACCAAAATCGAAGATATTACAGACGCTCTTCTTAAAGAAGCAACCGCTAGTTCGGTTGTTGATTTTATTTCAGAAGAGATTAAAAAAGCTAATGATAAATTTATTGCTGAAAAAACTGAAAAAGAGAATGAATTGAAAGCTGCTAATGAAAAATTAGCCTCTCTTTCTTCCGAGCAAGAAACAGTTAAAAAACAACTAGAAGAAGTTGGTCAAAAATTAGCAGCCTTAGAAGCCGAAAAAACTGCTAAACTACAAGAAGAAACTTTTAATATGAGAATGGCTTCTTTCGACGAGGAATATGATCTTGAAGACGAAGATCGTAAAGTTATTGCTAAAACAATAAAAGATCTCGACGAGAAAGCTTTCGAAGAGCACAAGGAGATCCTTGCCGTTCTTATGAAAGAAAAGAAAAAGTCTTACAAAAAAGCTATGAACGAAAAGATGCAAAAAGCCAAGGCTGAAGAAGCTAAGGTTGAAGAAGTTAAAGCATCCGAAGCTCCAGCCCCAGTTGCTACAACCCAGGAAGTTGTTGAACAAGCTGTAGATAATGGTTCAAAAGCTTCAGTAGAAATTCCAAATTCAGCCCCAGCCGCAGAGCCAACCATACGTGAAAAATATGCAAAAGCTTTTGGTTTGGATGGATTTGAAATTGTAAAATAAAATAAAGGAGAAAAAATATGGCACACGATTTAAGACCATTTAGAAGTTACGACGAGCATGATGTCGTAAATCTATTCGCTTATAGCGGTGATAGCACACTCGTTAAAAAGGGTTTAGCTGTTGCAGTAGTAGGCAATGGATGGACAAATGATGCAAATTCTTCCCCAGTAGAAATGCTAGGTAGCGTTGGTGCATCTTATGCAAATGTTACATCTCAAAGATATGGCGCAAAAGCAAAAGTAGGTTTAGCTGCTTCTGGCGACGCAATCCTTGGATTAACCCTTATGGATATTCGCGAGACCGATGAAAATGGCGAAAAGCTTATTTTCAATCCTCGTAAAGCCGCCGAAATGGGCGTAGTTATCAGTGGACAAGTAGTTCCAGTTGTTACTAAAGGTCTAGTTACCTATAGTGGCGCTGCCAATGTCGCTGCTGGTAGCGTAGCTTATGTTAGCGGTTCTAACGGTGAACTCGCTGGCGCTACTAGCCTACCAGCTAACGCAACAAAAGTTGGCAAGTGGCTAAGTGCAAATGACGCTAATGGCGTTGCTCTTCTCAAAATAGAGCTCTAATTTTAAAGGAGAAAATTTAAAATGAAATTAAAACTAAAAAATACACCAGAGCAAGTAGAGCTAATCAAAGCAATGGGAAGCAGAGAAGCTTCTACAGCTAAAGAAGCTCAAGAAGCTTTTGCAGCTTTTATCGGACCAGTTGTAAACAAAGTCCTATTAGAAGCCGCAACTTCTAGCGCTGTATATACTGATCTTCCTTACGACGAAGATGACAGTCCTTCTATTCCTCTCGATTTGTTTCATAACGAGGGCGAAGGCTTAGTAACAGTTTGGAGTCAAAATGTTGCTGGCGGACTTCCTTCCTCAACAGTAGAAGGTCTTTCTGAATTGAAAGTTTCAACCTATCGTCTAGATAGTGCTGTTTCTTTCCTCAAGCGTTATGCTCGTCGTGCTCGTCTTGACGTAGCAAGCAAAGCCGTCGAAAGAATGGCTAATGAAGTTCTTATCAAACAAGAACGTAATGCTTGGGCAGTAGTCCTCAAAGCTTTAGGTGAAAGCAGCAATGTTGTAGAAGCTTCTGCAGGTGGCTCTTCTTTCACATTAGCTTCTCTAAACACTCTAGTTAAGAATGTTAAGAGACTAAATAAGTCTTATGCTAATGGTACTACCAATAGTGCTTATGGCCTAACTGATATCTTCGTTAGCCCAGAGACTATGAGTGATATCCGTGCATTCGCTTATAATCCAATATTCCCAACCTCTAACGCTAGTAATAACGTACAAAATCAATTACCAGAAGGTGTACGTGAAGAAATCTATCGTGGTGGTGGAGCTCAAGAAATTTATGGAATCACTGTTCATGAGCTAGTTGAACTTGGTGCAAATCAAAAATACACCAAACTCTTCAACGAGTTCTTCACTGGTTCCGGTTTCACATTCGCTGATAGCGATGATCTAGTAGTTGGCTTCGATCTAACTAAGGACGCCTTTGTACGTCCAGTAGCTCGTAATGCTGATTCTGGTTCTACTTTTACAGCTACTCCAGACGATCAATTCGTTGCCCGTTCTGAGAAAATCGGTTTCTACGGTTCTCTCGAAGAAGGCCGCGTTTGTATCGATTCTAGAGCAGTTGCTGGTATCGCTATTAACCGATAATTAGGTTATTATTCAAGAGGCCCACAGGAAACCCCTGTGGGCTTCTTTTTTTTAGACATTTATAAGTTTTTTATATAGTATATTATATAGGAGAAATTATGGCAAGAAAATCAAAATTAGATAATTTAAGTCAGACCCATGGCAAAGTAGAAAACCCAAGAACTTTAGATCAAGTATGGGGAGATACAGGCGAAAGCAAGTACGGGACATTAGATCTTATAGAGTATAAAGAATATTTAAAAGGATGCAATAAAAGCGATCTTCAAGCGCATGCCTCAAAAGTAGGCCTAGTTCCTATTGACGACAGAGAAACTCTCACCAAAAGATTAGAAAAAGAATTTATAAAACATGTTTCATTCTATAAATCTACTCCAAATAAAAAAGATACAAAAAAAATATCTAAAAGTGCAAAAGATATATTAGCAGAAGGTAAATAATTTTGTGTAATTATCTTTGTTAGTCTGCCTTAAAAGCAGCAATTTAGCGAAAGCTAATAAAACAAAAATATGGCACAGAAATTTAAAGCTAAAACACTTATCTCCAATAGTGGAGTTTTTAATAATGAGCTAACTGCTCCAAATCTTGTTTACAATACTGGCAATCAAACTATTAGTGGAGTTAAAGCTTTTGATTCTAGACCAACAGTAAATGGCACGGGAGTTCTTCTTAGTGGTGAAGCTGCTCAAGTAGATTTAAGCTCAACAGTAAGAACAACTGGCAATCAAAATATTAGTGGCCAAAAAAGATTCGTAGAAGAAGATATAATTTTGCTTGCTGGTTCTTTTAGTATAAATTATCCTTCTACTTTTGTTGGTGGATTTAGTGGCCCAGGAGTATATCGCTTTGTAGCTGTACCAGAATACAGAACACTAATTTTTCCGAATCCAAACTATTATTATAGTGGTCTAAATACTGTAGGCGCAAATCATGTACAGATTTATTTCAATGCAGAAACATCAAGATGGTGGTATACATATAATAATAATTTGCAAGACGCTTCTCCAATAGTAACTCCAACTAGCTTTGCGGCAAAATTACCTTTAAATAATTGGTCTGGTGGAAATATGAGAATTTATCCAACTTATTCTCATAATATATCTCATTATCTAGGAGGTAATGATCCAATTGATCCTAATTTAATAAACGCAGTAGCATTAACTGGAAATCAAAGAATTAGCGGAGTTAAAACTTTTGATAGTAGTCCAATTATTAGTAATTTTTTTCAACAAGGAGGTACCGCCGGATATGTAGGAAGATTATCCGACGGTTCATTAAGTTTATACGCTTCTGGTCAAGATACCACGGTTCCTGCTTTTTATGGATGGGATGGTTTTCAAAATACTTCTTTCCAAGCGGCAGCAGCAAGAACTAATTTGGGCTTAACAAGTACCGCTATAGCAGCAGAGAGTTCTTTTGTAAGAAATACGGGTGATCAAAATATTAGTGGAGTTAAAACTTTTACAACTGGCATAGATATTCAAAATTCTTCAATACCACAAACACTAAGAGTATTTAATTCAACTGGTACAAATTCTGGCGAATTTGGAATCTTTAGTTGGACAGGCAACGAATTAAGGATTGGATCTACCCAAACCAACAGCGGTCTATTAAGAGACGTATTACTAACTGGAAGAAATATAAATATAAACGCATCTGGCGCATTGAATATTTTTGATCCAGTAAATATTAGTGGAAATTTAAATTTAACAGGAAACCTAAACGTTTCTGGTACAGGATTTTTTAGCGGTATAGATTTAAATAACATAGATAATTTAACTTTGTCTGGTGTTGATATTATTATAACTGGTTCAACATTAAATGCTTATAATAGAATATTTATTTCTGGAAATCCAGTTTTAACAGGCGTTGATTTAAGTTCTTATGCCACGATTTCTCAACTAATTTCTACGGGTTCTCGTGTTGATAGTTTAAGCGGACAAGTAGTATTTATTACTGGCGATCAAACTATTAACGGTAATAAAACTTTCAATGGAAGTATTATAAATAGCGGAATCGCAGATATTTTCCCAGTTAGTGAAACTAAAAGAAGATATTCACCAGAAGGATTAATGACTACTACTTCAACAAGTATGCAATCTGGATATTTTCAATATTTTCCTTTTTTTGTAAAGAAAGACGCGGTAAATCCAAAAATTTGCGTTGAAGTTACTTCCGTTAATAACGCAACGCCAATTAGATATGGAATATATTCTGGAAATAATGGGTTTGAGGGAGCTAAATTATTTTTTAGTGGATTTATTGATTGTCAAAACGCTTTAGGAGTATATACAGGCGATATAAATACTACCCTTAAAAAGGGGCCATATATAATAGCAACAGCAAATACAGGATTAAGTACGGCTTCGGCCTGTTCATTTAGAGTTGTGAGCGTTAATGCTAATAGGTCTCTTTTTGGTGATCCTACGGGAAATTCTACATTGTTTGGGGGAGCGATAGGAACAACATCACATTATTACGAGACTGGAGTTGATTTATCTACTACTATAGGTTCTGGAATATATTCCGCATCTTCTGTAGCACCTGTACCAGCGTTAATATATTAATTAGACTTTAATACATTTAAAATATATAATATAGTGTAATCTATTATGAAAATTATGCTATCTAAATTATTTGGTCCAAATTGGAGATCTTCCACGTCAGGAATAATCACGGTTATAGCGGTAACAACTGCCTTTGTGATTCATGGTGATAATTCTATTGTTTCTTTTTTGCCAGATAAATTAGAAGAATATATAGTTGGTTTTGCTAAATTAATTGCTGTTGTTAGTGGAGTGGTCTTTGCTCTTACTGTTAAAGATAGTCATGTAACAGGAGGTGATATACCTCAAACAGCAGAAGCAGAAAAAAGAATAGAAAAAAACTTAGCTGAAAAAGCTGGAAGGAAAAAAATATGAATAAATTAAACTTAATAGCTATCGCCCTTATGGGTATTTTTATGATTGGCTGCTCTACTACTAATACTGGTGGAGATAATCAAGTAGGCGGAACAACAGCTGTAGAGAATGCTCTGCCTTATATTAAACCAGCAGTTATCCTTGCTTGCACGGTAGTTCTTGAGCAAGCGCTTTCACCAGAAGATCGAGTAGAAAAAGCTAAAATGATTAATCATATTGCTACTGTTGTAGAAAGTTTGACAGTTGGTCAAACTCCAACTCCAGATCAATTACAAAAAGCTCTTACTGATTATCTTCCAATAGAAAAGACTCATTGGGCAAAATATGTTGTTGCAGTTAAAGATATCTATGCTGCACAATTTGCTAGGTTAAATGGAGACGCAGCTCTTGCTGTAAAAGTTCTTAATGCAATCGCCGCAGGTTGTAAGGACGCTACAGAAGAATACGTAGAGTAAAGTGACAGAGCTCCTCGGCGCAGTTGTAAGACTTGTTGGGGGAATATTTGAAGCAATAAATAATGTCTTTGGCGCAAAGAATACCAAAGAAATGAAAGACCGTCAACAAGCTCAAAAAGAAGTTGATCACCAAAGCTCAATAGAAAAAGCGGTTAAGGAGAAAAATCTTGAAGAGATTCGCAAGCATATTGGTTCTTAACTTTTTTCTTGTTGGATGCGTAACAATAACTCCAGATAAAATACAAGATAGCACCGCATCTTACGACGCTTCTACGCCATCTAATTATAATAAAGACAATGGTGGTCTAGTTGCGCTTCTTGATAATGGCGCAGTAATTACCCCTCAAGCAAGAGAAAGATATAATAATCTTATTAAAATGTATAAGATTAAATTTAAAAAAGAAAAAGCAATTGAGCTAGTAGAAGATGCTGGCATAAAGCCATATAAAGACCGCTATGGAAATGATTTATTTTTAATTGATAACGAGCATCTTGTTTATTTTGGAGTAATGAACTCTTGGTTAAAAGAAAAAGTCCCAGCAGATAATATAATAGATAAAACAATAGATAAAATAAATAATTAAAATGGGAAAATTAAACGCAAATCCTAGTTTAATAAAAACTAATAAGATTTCTATTAAAAAACAAAATCTTGGCGGAGGAAAATTAATTGTCAGCGGTCCTATTATAGAAGACATCTTACAGAGTCAAACTTCTACTATAGGCTCGCTTCATTATAATCTTGTAAGAAGAGACGGAGGAGAGAACAAACAAATTACAACAATATTTGGTAATTCTAGCGGTGGCCCAAATGGATCAACATCCGATAAAGTTGTTAGAAATCAAATACAAAATTCTTGGAATAGAATTAATTATAATTTAAATTCTACATCTATATTATCAAATTTTACAGTTACATTTGATGCGAGAGTTAATGGAAGCGCAGATGGTTATGGATTTTATTGGTATGCAAAAGGAACATATAATGTAAATGTGAATCCCTCTCAATTATATTTTCTTTGTTCAAATTATGCTTGCGAAGAAGGAGAATGTTTAGATTCAAGATGCGAAGAATATGATGAATGTTACGAATTTGATCAAGATGGATATTGTATAGACTATAACGAGTGCTATAGTTTTGCTTGCTTAGATTTTGATTGTTGGACCTATGATTATACATCTTGTCAAGGCGGTATAAATTATAATAATTTTGATAGTTTTCCAGATAGAGCTAGCAGTTATGGCAATAGACCAGATAATGATTCTTATGTTGTATTTTTTGATCATTGGAATAATAGAATAAGATGTTGGTGGGGCGCGAGTGATCCAATTTCTCCAATATTTGGACAAAGTTTAGGAACATTAACTAATATTTCTAGTCAATTATCTAATACAGGAAATTTAAAAGATGGTAAATGGAGAAAACATAAAATACAATATTTTGGAAATACAATTAGAGTTTTTATAGATGAAAAACTACACCTTACAATAACAGACCCAAATCCTCAAAATAGAGATAAAATTGGTAAAAATTTTGGTTTATATGGTGGAACTGGAGGATCTTCCGCATTTCATGAATTTAGAAATTTTAAATTTTATAATTATGTTTAACGATAAATCCTTACTACTAGGAAGAATAAACAATTAAAATGAGCAGTCTAATTTTTAAAAAACGAAATATTTCAAAAATATCTGTTGTTTATGGAATATCTAATTATTTTATTTTTTTAGGTGGTAGCAATAATACAATTGGGACATTTTTAAACTCCGCAGAATTAACAGGTAATAATAACCAAACTTTAGCAGACAGAATTTTAATTTATAATCAAAACACGCAACTATTTACTACATATTTTCTTAGAGGAGATGGAGTAACTTGGAGAATACCAGGCTCTACCATTTCTCAAAATAATACAATTATACCTAATAATTCTATTTTTGCATTGGCTTCTAATTCAAATAAAACTTTTACCATGCAAGGCACGAATATAATACAGAAATCTAATTCTGGTCAAACTTCTATTAAAAAACAAAATTTAACTAAATTAAAATCTGGTAATTTTTTTAATCAACAAGAATCTATTTATATTTTTAGATCTGCGACAAACAATACATTAGCTCAAATTTTTAATCTTAATCAATTTGAGGCTTATTCGGACAGTTTATCTTTATATGATGAAAATTTCAATCTATTTTTAATAAATGGAGGGTTAAACGGTAGTATCTTTTTTACAGATGGATCTAGTTGGTTATATGATGATTTCACCACAAATGCAGACAATTATGTTATTCCAGCAAATACTATTTTAGCTTTTGGGACAACAATTAATTTTGATATAAATGCTGGCGGGGGCGCAATAATAGAAAAATATTATAGTGGAAAATTAAATGCTAGAAAAGCGGCATCTGCACCCAGCGGGATTCCTGTGGCGAGTACGAATAATATTAATTTAAACAACGCTCTTGCGTATTATCAATCTTATTTCGGTCTCGGTTATTTTATAGGCAACCCGCAATCATTTTCTAAAATTGATTCTAATACTTATTTTGACGGTAGCGTAAATTATATCCGCTATATTGGTTATTGGCAGTGGTATTGGGATAACAACGATAATTCTTACGGCCTGATAAATCTTACTTCCGCTACTGACCCTAATTTTATACCGAATAATTGGGGGAATGGCATCACCATCACCGCCGCTTAATTATGCTTAACGATAAATCCTTAAAACTTATATTTGATTTTGAAGTTGGTGGTGGCGAAAACTATTACAATAAATTTTTAAAAAATCCAACTTGGCCAGGAGAGCAAAGTGGAGTCACAATTGGGGTTGGTTACGATACTGGATATGTAAATAAAACAGAATTCTCTAATGATTGGAAAGATCTTCCTAAAGAAACTTTTGACAGATTGTATCGTGTTGTTGGAGTAAAAGGTTATCAAGCAAAAGAGCTTGCTAGGAGACTAAAAGACATAACTATTCCTTGGGATATGTCTGTAAAAGTATTCATGAATAAAACAGTAAATAAATTTTATAATTTGTCTCAATCTACTTTTCCTAATTTTGATAAACTACCAGAAGATGCAAAAGGCGGATTGGTTAGTCTTGTGTTCAATAGGGGAGCAGCATTAGAAGGAGATCGTAGACGTGAGATGAAAGCAATTCGAGATATTATGGCTAAAACACAAAATTTTGATGAAAAAACTTTAGCTCAAATTGCCGATCAAATAAGAAAAATGAAAAGAATTTGGATTGGCGGAAGCATAGAAAAAGGCATGAGCCGAAGAAGAGATGCAGAAGCTAAATTAGTAGAAGAATCTCTTACTAATGTTACAATTAGCCCAATCGAACAGATAAAAGAAACAGATAAAATTATCAAAGATAAATTTAATTTATGAATACTGGAATAGGATTTTTTAAAAAAAATGGTATAGGTAAAATTTTAGCTAGAAAACAAGAAAATTTATCTAAAATACAACCATACATTGTTAATATTAGTGGAGCTTTCGATTTACCTTACAAAATATTATTAACGGGATGGTCAGGAGATCAGGGCAATACAAACATAAATGGCGAATATACATTTATAGGTAATTACAATGCCGAACCTTTTTGGCGGAATATTTATATCAATGAATCTGTTTCTACGCCAGAAGGAATATCTGGACATCCAGTAATTTATTTTAATACTACTGTTAATGGCTGGGAACATTTATCAGATGATAATGGTTGGATCAATAACTCAACAAATACTGGACAAATTCCATTGACTGGTTGGGAGATTTTGAACGGTCAAGGCCCCGCAAATAAAATTTTTATTTCCGTTTTAGATAAAGGCCAAATTGTATCGAATGGGCACAGAATTTATACCTTTAAAAGTGGTATAGTTAATACGCTTTCTTCTGTTTTTAATTATTTAGAGCTAAAAGGAGATTGGAGAGAACCAAATTTATCTATGAGGTCTAACAGTATAGATCTTTTATTTATAGGGAATCCAGCTAATTTTAATCAAAATATAATCGATTTAAATTATTGTTATTATTATAAGATCGGAAGAGCGTCGTGTAGGGAAAGAGTGTAGGCTATAGTGT
>OGWH01000041.1_pt1 | contig 16230 bp, 40 predicted proteins | sample 1575971 | NCBI WGS metagenome assembly OGWH01 (sample SAMN07581554, study PRJEB24739) | freshwater metagenome
GTTTCCCAGTCACGATATAAAAGTAGATATAAAATTCTTAACCGTAAACATACAAATTATTTTGGGGATGGTGTATATACGAATAGCTCAGAAGAAATGAAAGTAAAAATGTCTGAGGCAAAATTAATATGATTTTTGGAATAATACCTATAGGGGGTAAGGGTACACGATTAGGTCTTCCATACTCTAAAGAAATGCTTCCGCAAAAGAATTATGATATTTTTAACCCGGTAGTTAATCATTTAGTAGAGAAAATGCTTTTAGCTGGAGCAGAATATATTACATTTGTTCATGGAACAGAATATAAGCTTGATGTTTTTGAATTCTTTCAGGGGAAAAAATTTACTCACATTTTGCAAAATAAAACAGGCTTTGCAAATGTAATTTTAGATTTTTATAATCAAATGAACCCCTGCAGTCAGGACAAAATATTATTTGGACTTCCGGATTCCGTATTTAATGGAAACCCATTTGTAGAAATGCTTAATAAAAAAGGAACGGTAGCTGGATGTTTTACTACCGAACCTTATGCTAAAGTTGATAGGCTTTCTCTAGATAACTCAAAATTTTTAATAAAAACAGAAAAGACACCCGATAATCAAAATAGGTTTTGGGGTGTTATTAAATTTGATTACGATGATATCTGTAAAATGGTTCAGGATAATGTATTCGAGTCATATACTGAAATTGGGCAGATATTAAACCTATATAAGTTTTCTATTGTGGAGGGGGATAAGTATCTTGATCTGGGAACCTGGGAAGGATACAATAGATACCTTACATCTATCGACATTGGAACAAATAATGAAATAGAAAAAAAATATGATGCTTCTTTGGTATCCAAGGAAGATTTTTATAATTATTTTGTTGATAATGTTCCTAAAAAAATAACGTCAACTGATCATTATTTCATAATAGATAATCCCAATGTTGAGTTTGTTAGGTATAGAGAAGATAGTATTGATGAAGGATCTATTCCTGATATTACTATAAAAAATTATAATGAGAGCCAATTTAATAGATTTGAACTAATGGTTCCTCTTTCAAAAAATGCATCTAAAAATAATGTAATTCATTTATTAAGTTTAATGGGTGCTAAATTTCAATTTGATGTAACGAAAGATTGTATAATTGTAGAGTTAGAAAATTGTACTATAGTTTTTTACGAGTTTTGTATAAAAGAAAAATCTAGAAAAATTATTGAGATTGAACTTAAAAAAGCTGATTTTAATTTAATAAAGACATTGGAAAATACTTTAATAAGTCTACCTGGGTTTTCTCCTTCCAAAACAATTAAAGAATCAAAATTTCAAATGGTTAGGGAAATTTATGACTCCTCACATTGAAGCTAAATTGGGTGATTATGCCGATGCAGTTATTATGCCTGGTGATCCAAAACGAGCAGAATTTATTGCTAAAGAATTTCTAAATGATGTTCAAATAGTTAATACAATTAGAAATAATTTTGGTTTTACTGGGTTTTATAAAGATACAAGAATTTCTGTACAAGCCTCAGGAATGGGACAAGCATCCTTAAGCATATATGCAAACGAACTATTAAAAATTTATGGAGTACAAAAGATTATTCGTATAGGTACTTGTGGTGCGTTAAAGGAAGATATTTTTGTGGGTGATATAGTTGTAGCTATGTCATCGGCAACAGAAAGTAATATTACAAATGTAATACCTCCCTTTAGACTATCTCCATGTTGTTCTTATTTCATGCTTAAATCTTTTATGGAAACTAAAGGTGACTCATTAATTCATGTAGGGCAAATAACATCTAATGATAATTTTTATCAGGAAGATAAAGATTGGGGTATTAAACTAGCTAATTATGGTGTACTGGCGGTAGATATGGAAACTCATGCATTATACCATATTGCTTCAAAATATGGTAGACAAGCTCTTACTGTAAATCTGGTTAGTGATTCAGTGGTTGGGAATCAGCAACCTATGACGCCGGAGGATAGAGTAATAAAGGTGAAAGAAATAACAACCAGAGCATTGGAGTCGTTAATATGATTGATTTAAAAGTAGACGAAGCTTATGCTTTTGATTATTTAAGCATTTTGCAAATAAAGCATGAACAATTTGGTAATAAAGAGTATATAGAGTGCTATGAATATTTAGTTAAACAACTGGGTATTGATTTAATGCATCGAATAGTTACATCCCCAGAATATTACAGCTTATTAGATGCTAATAAAAAAGTATTTTGGATTATTGAAGAAATGAGAAATAATCAATATTCTATTGATGCAAGAATGGTAGATAAAATGAATACCGACCGTTATTCAGCAAAAAAGTTATTACAGAGATCATTCTTTGGAAACGAAGTAAGAGAATTTAAGACTTAATTTTTTTCTTAAAATAAAACAATCCAGGCTCGGTAGAATAATAATCTCTTCCTTTAGAAAAACCTTTAGGAATATCAGATAAAGAGCCAACTCTAACTTCCTCGCTAGATCGAGGATCATGCGCCCAGATAGTATCCCTTACATGTTTATTACCCATTTTACGCTGAGCCATAATGGCTTTAGTTTCTGGGGTATGTGTTTTGCCCTGAAAATTAGAACGCCCTTTCATAGTATTAGAAATTTTAGCCTTGGTTTTTTCGTCTCTTGGCTTTCCAATTTTACTTTCTGAAATCTTTCTTTTACCTTCTTCGGGGTATTTATTTCTAATCTTAACAAAACGCTCTTCAATAATAAAATTTAAATGACCTTTTAATATTTTTGGTTTTATTATTTCAATAGATTCTTTTTCTTTTACAGATGTAATTATTTCAAATTTATGACCAAACTTTTCCTTGATCTTTTCTATTGGAAGATCTGATATAATTATCTTTTTATCTGCAGGGAAACTGTAGAAGTGAAACATTATCTTTTGGACATCCAGGTGCTAATTCCAACATAAGCTCCAACTATCCCACCTAATGAAACCCAGTAAAGATCCAGAATACTACTTAGTTTTGATAATCTTGCTTCGGATATAAAAAACATTAGTGCAAAGCCAGATATAATGATTGCTATTAGAGCAACCCATGCCATGGCGCGTCTATTTTTAGCTTTTCTTTCATATGCCTCTTCTTCCATTTTACTTATCTCACCATCATTATTTAAATCAATTGTTTCTTCTCTGGGGGTATTATTATAACTGGTTCTAAATGATTCATAAGTTGATGAATAGGCCTGATTAAGATTTCTTTCTTCAGGTCTATCTATTTTAATCCCGCCCATTTTTTACCTTTGTTATTGGTTTATAATATTTATTATTTTTTATTTTGCCTATATCCCTACCAGCTTCTCAGGTATTCCCGTAACAGTTGATTTTGGTCGGAATAGCAGTATAATAAGGAAAATGAAGGAGAAAGTGATGAGAGAAGGTTATGGAGTATGCCCCGTCTGCAATGGTTCGAGTCGAGTTTCTGCAGGAAACATTAAGTTCAAAAACGTCATTGGAAGCTATGACCAAGTTACGGATACCATTGCTTGTTCAAACTGCGGCGGACGCCGAATGTTTGGTGACTCTACAGGAGAAGTAAGACTTCGCCCCGATGGAACTCCTTGCAAGCATGAATATGTAGGGGTTTCCCGTGGTCGTTGCTATACCGTATATACTTGCAAGCATTGCGAAGATCGTTACGATATGGATACAAGTGACTGACGTAACGATTGCTTTTGGTCCTGAAGCTGCTATAATTGATACATTGCAAGGAAATTTTATGCGAATTTTGATTGAAACCCAATACAAAGAAAACTACGGCGCTCATGACTGGGATGGAACCGGAGAATGCCCTCAATACTGGAAGTTCAAAGGTGGTTCGGAAATAATTGTTAAAGTTAATGGTTTTCGTTTCTATGACGATATGGCCAATCGCAAAGCTGAAATGGTTGTCGATTCTTTGCGCAATAAGATTGAGTATAAGACTAATTACGCCGAAGAGTATATCATCGGATGGTCCTTTGTTGAAGATGACTTTCAAACTGAATTTGAAAAGTCTCAATTGGAATATGAGGGAAAGGTAACTTTTCCTGCCAAGCGAATTAATTACGATGAGCTTTTGGGAGAAACTGCATAATGTATTACAAGAGTGTTCCAATGTCTTTGGAAGAAGCCGTAGAGTTTGAAACTCAAAAAGGTTTCGAAACCAGAGATGAGTTTCAAGAAGTAATGATGGAGATTGCATTTTCGTATAAAGTAACGCTTGCAAAAGTGTATGGTGTGTTTTATAATCAAGGTAAAGAGTAGAGGTTTAAATGATTGCTTACTGTGATTTTATTGCCGATAGAATTCGAAATAGTCTTTTGACTTCGGCGGCTAATGTTCAAGAACCCGTTCGCCTTACTAAAATTAGTAAGGTAGAATATGATGTGGGGCCTATGGGGGAATTTAACTCCACCAAGAAAACCATCTTCCTGTATGATGGTTTTGGCAAAGAATATCGTGTAACTATTGAGGAAGTTTGATGAAAACTTATACTATTACCTCCGATCAGGTATCTCAGATTCATAATGCATATTGTCATTTTAAATATGCACTGGATATGTGTAATGAATTGTTTAAGGAAGATTCTCGTGTTATTCGAGAACTTAACTGGGCTCTAGAATACCTAGAACCCGTTCGCGCAGACGTGATGGGGCGAAAGGATGCTGACTGGGATAAGATTATTAAAATGATTTGTGAGACTTGCAAAGAAAACGATTTCGTTTCTATCTGGTCAATTTATAATATTGAAAGTTTTGATGAAACTTCTAATGTTCCGATTGGATCTAAGCTTTTCTCTGTATATTCGGGTAAGGAACATACTGTTACAGTAGAAGGGCCGACCTGGGCCGATCTTTGGAAAGCAAGTGAAAATCTGATTAAAGAAAGATTGGATGATCATGGAGATCATCTTTTTATTGAAGCCTTTGTAAAGGATAAGAATGATGATAATCTTTTTAGTATTTCATTGGGGAGCTGATTATGCCTACTCAGGGTGAAGTTAATATTTTTCTAGATGTGCTTCGTTCTTCAGGAGTTACCAATATGTTTGGTGCGGCTAGCTATATTCAAGAACATTTTAAAGTTTCTAAGTATGAGGCAAAAGATTTTCTAAAAGAATGGATGAGAACGTTTAGTGATCGAGCAGCAAGAGGAGAAGTAGTATCATGATGCCAGCCGGTAAATATTGGGTGGGTGATCTTTGCTATGTTCTTGATGAGGATTGGAATGAATGTTGTTATCTTTTCTTTAAAGAACGCAATGATAATGGATGTAATGAGGGGGAGTTTACTCTTTCCGATGGCAGACGTTTTGTTAGCTTAAATACTGCCTGGGGAGATGGGTATTATATCGATAATTCGGGAAGAGGTTATGGAGTAGATGCCGGTCTTATTGGATGTATTCTGGCCAAGGATGTTGGACTAGAAGGAAACGAAAGAAACGTTTCCGGGGGTCATATTATCGATTTTCCTACCGATTTTGAATGTAGTAATGATGATGGGAAGATTATCATCGGAGATGTAGTTATTGATACTGATCCTGATATTGATTCTGAATATAATGAAGATGAGAATTAATAATGTTGGTACTACAAGAAACTAGTAAGTGGCCTTTTCCTCTGCATATATATTTTACCGATAATACAAAAAGAATTATGTATGCTTATATTAATTCGGTAACGGGGGAAGGAAAGATTTTTAAATCCCCCATTAGATTTGATGCCAGAGATAGAAGTTTTGATATTATAAAAAAATTCGAATTATAAGGAAAAAATTATGCTCTATGCTTTAGTAGTAACCATATTTCTAAATGGGACTTTGGTAAATCTATTTACTCCCACCGATTCTGTAGAAGAGTGTAGAGCATTACTTAAACACGCACAAAGGGACCTTCAAACTATTTCTGTAGGGTGTATAGCCTATATTCCTGGTAAATAATTTTTATGAGATTTCATATTTTAGGGTTACCTCATACGGTTACCAGTAAAGAATATAGCGCATGTGCTTACACCCAAAAGGTTTTTAAATTTGGAAAGATGATGACTCAGAGAGGTCATGAGGTCATTCATTATGGCCATGAAGAATCTGACCTAAAATGTTCTGAGCATGTAACGGTTTTAAGCAGTGACGATTTTAAAAAAGCTTATGGAAGTTATGATTGGAGAGGTAATTTTTTTACTTTTAACACTCAAGATTATGCATATCAGACGTTTTACCTAAATGCAATAAAAGAAATAGAAAAAAGAAAAGAGAAACATGATTTTATCTTACCTTTTTGGGGTTCTGGAGTCAGGCCTATTTGCGATGCCCACTCCGACTTAATTACTGTTGAACCAGGTATAGGGTATGCGGGGGGGCATTGGGCAAGATGGAAGGTATTTGAAAGTTATGCTATTTACCATGCTTATTATGGATTAAGCGCCGTAGGAACCTGTAAGCAAGACTGGTATGATGCTGTTATTCCCAACTATTTTGATCCAGAGGATTTTGAATTTAAAGAAACTAAACAGGATTATTTTCTATTTTTAGGGCGTGTATATTCCGGAAAAGGTGTGCATATAGCCGAACAGGTAACCAAAGCAATAGGCGCCAGGTTAGTTGTTGCAGGACAAAACCCCGATAACATAACTTTTTCAGATAATGTTGAGTTTGTTGGTTATGCTGATGTTTTTAAACGAAGAGAGTTAATGAGTAATGCCAAAGGAGCATTTGTTGCAAGTCAGTATCTAGAACCTTTCGGCGGGGTTCAGATGGAGTTACTTTTTAGCGGAACTCCAACAATTACAACAGACTGGGGAAGTTTTACGGAGAATAATATTCATGGAGTTACCGGATATCGCTGTAAAACATTTGAACATTTTACCTGGGCGGCGAAAAATATTGATAAAATAGATCCTAGAAATTGTCGTAAATGGGCTGAAAATTTTACTTTAGACCGAATTGCTCCAATGTATGAAGAATTTTTTCAACAGGTATTGGATGTATATGAGGGTGAGGGGTGGTATAGGGTAAGAGATGAACGAAAAGAACTTGACTGGCTCAAAAAAGACTACCCACTCCCAGCAGTAACGTAACTCTTCGGTTGCACTTTTGGTAAAAGCCTCTATAATTGGTCTTACTTTGAAAGGAAACGGAAATGAAACTTAAACTTGCTTCTCTGGTATTGGCAATGGCTGTATCTTCTGCAGCTATGGCCAGGGATCATCATCACCATCATCATAATCGCGACTGGGTGGGTCCGGTAATTGGTGGTATTATTATTGGTGGGGTATTATCACAGGCCAATCGCCCGGTGGTTATTCAACCCCCGGTAGAATATCGTACTTATCCTGCTCCCATTGGTTTTCCTGTTCCAATGCCAGTTCCGGTACCTGTACCTACAGCCTGTAGGAATGTAATTATTTTAGAAGTAATTAATGGATACGAAATTCGTACTCCTCACACCATTTGTAACTAAGTGAGAAAATATTATGAATCTGCGTGAATTGATGATTGAGCGTATTCTTTTCTGTATGGATGAGGAGATGCTGGAATCAGAATATGCTCTAAATGAAAATGATCTGAAAAATCTTTCCGATGTTGATTTTCTAGAAATGTATGATATTATTTGTGGTGAGATGACTGAGGATTAATATGTCTAGAATGTCTGATATGCAGCTGGAGATTTCCGATTACCTGAGGAATACAGAATATTCGGTGGAAGAAATTGCCAGAATGGTTGGATGCCCGGTCGAATGGGTCAGAGAAATAGCCGAATCGATTAATAATGAGGATTATGATGAGTAGGTCTAAGGTGCTCTGTAGTAAATGTAATGATCAGCATTTTTCCGATGAGGTAAAGTTTCTGAATGTGGAGGAAGACGTTCTGGGCAGAGATGTATTTTATTACGAATGTCCAGTAACTCTGGAAGAAACCAGCTCTCTGGTATATAATACTCCGGGTGAAAACAACTCTTTTTGGGATTAAAATGGCTAAGGATATTTCGGTACAGACCTGGTTGGATAGGGGCTATAGGCGCTATGAGGTTAATTCTGGTAATAGATATATTATGAAGAATTGTGACTTCATGCTACAGAAATGTTTTGAAGATGAAAAAGGTAAGCGATACTTCATTACGGTTTACTGCTATGATCGAAAGAATTATCCAACCGAGCATCAGGTAAATCAACCGAAAATTGGCTATATGGCTACCTCACAATTCGTTATTGATGATAATCGCCCGTTTTTCAATATTGAAATGAATAGTATTGATAGTATCGAAGAAATGGAACAATATTATGAATTGTTCTGGGAAACTCTTAAGAGGCCTTATTATGAACCTTATATTGAAGAGTTTTGAAAATAATGATGAATGAACGAATTGAACAGTGTTTATACCAAGCAGGTCTAACAGCACAAGGCTGTTGGGATGAATTAGATGACTATGCTAGGGAAGGTATAGAAAAGTTTGCCCTGTTGATTGTTAGGGAATGTATTGACATCGTCAGCCCCTATGCTGTGAGGATGGACGACTTTGATGGTGGGCATCCAATCGCAGATTTGAAGAAACATTTTGGAGTTAAACAATGACAACTATAGTTAAAGCCTTGGTAGAAAATCCCTATTATTTGAGAGACTGCGATTTGAGTAGATCCGGTGATTATAAATCTGCCAGATATTTCAACGCACATAATCAGGAACAATATCTTCCTTTAGATGTTATCCTAGAAGATGGTATCTACTACCCATATTTTAATAGAGAGCAAATGACTCCTATTTGGCGTGGAATGAAAATAAAACATTTCGGAGTTGAAGAATGAATGAACGAGCCAACGAACTTATCAAGTCAATACCAGACTTGAAGTATGATGCCAGCACTGGACTGTTTGAAACTGACCGAAGGGCATTGTATGACTTAGTTGAAAAGACCGTCAGGGAATGTGTAGGTATTGCTTGCGAATATGACGCACCAAAAATGAGTGGCCCTGGCATGATTATTGCTGGCAGGATTGAAACACATTTCGGAGTTGAAGAATGATTGACTATCACGAAGCCATTAGAGAAATGCACAAGGGCAACGTAGTCAAATACGTTGGAACTGTGAATGGTAATGTGATGAGTGACAATGGTGCCAGCTTCTGTATGTGTCGTGGATGTATTTTTAGATTCGACAACGGAGAGATCCGATGGGACAAACTAGGCTATATGGTTTATGATCCGGACTTCCGTTATGTGCTTACTGGCGAAACAGTTGACCCGAGGGCATGGAAGCCAGAGAAGAAAAGAGACCGTAAAGAGATTAAATCAAAGTTAGGTTATAGTCGTGTAGGATTGGATAATGTATGAACGAACGAATTAAAGAACTAATTGAACAAGCAACAGAATCTACAGGCTTCTTGACCGCAGGCGATAGTGTTAAACCTTTACCCGTAAGAGAATTTAATAAAGAAAAGTTCGCCGAGTTGATTGTTCGGGAATGTATCAGTGTTTTACAGAATGTTCCTAATGGTTATAGTGACTATCGGAATCAAATTGAAGATGCAGACCGTAGATACTGTATCTCTCATATTAAGGAACATTTTGGAGTTGAATAATGAACAGATCAATAACACTGAACAGAAAGCAGATAGAAAAACTCACTGAGATTGTAGCGCATTTTAAAGAAGTCAATGACTTTACCATCGAATCGGATAGTTCTTCGGGAATCGGTGTAGGAATACAAGTTAGGTTTAGTTTGTTTGAAAAGAAAGATACAAAAATTGACATCACAGATGTAAAGGAATGGTAATGAATCATCGAATTATTAAACTCGGGTTAGATTCAGGAATGCTAAACTATGTGGACCATGAAACTCCTCGACATTATTTTCTCTGTGGTAATGCAGATGAAGAATGCCTTGAAAAATTCGCCGAGTTGATTATCAGAGAATGCATTTCCAAATATGATGAATGGTCGGATACATTACCTATTGCAAAAACTACTTTTTTTATTGCCAGACACCAGGTAATGAAACATTTTGGAATTGAAGATGAACGAACAAATACTTCATCTGACACTTCATCTGTCACTTTATTAGATACTCAAATTTGCTTTAACTTCTAAATCTTGAAGGAATATTAAGTAAAAAATTGGAGATGAATAAATACCGCTCTATTTTTATTTCCGATATTCATCTAGGTTCCAGAGGATGTAAGGCCTCCCTTCTATGTGATTTTCTTAAAAATAATCATTCGGAACAATTATATCTGGTGGGTGATATAATAGATGGATGGCGATTGAAAGATCGGTGGTATTGGCCACAGGAACATTCTAATGTGGTCAGACGTATATTAACGGCGGCTAAGAGGGGAACCAAGGTATATTATATCATTGGTAATCATGATGAGGTGCTGAGGCATTGGTCTCATTGGGTACTATCACTGGGTAATTTACAAATTACTAATCGTGAAGATTATTGGGGAATAGATGGAAAAAAGTACCTGGTAGTACATGGAGATATGTTTGATAGTTTGATGCGGCTGTCTTCGGGTAGATTAGCTATGCATTGGGGAGATAAATTATATGATTTACTCATATGGCTGAATGATAAATGGGCTTATATTAGAGAGAAACTTGGATTATCTTATTGGTCCATGAGTCAATGGATAAAGAAAAATACTAAACAGGCCTTATCTTATATCTTTAATTATGAGACATTAATTACATCTTATTGCAAATCCAAAGGATATGATGGTATTATCTGTGGCCATATTCATATGGCTGAAATAAAAACAATTGATGATATTGTTTATATGAATGATGGAGATTGGGTAGAATCATGCTCGGCATTGGTGGAGCATTGGGATGGTAGATGGGAGATTATTTATTGGAATGTATCTTCTTGGGGAAACAGTAGATAGTATCACACTGGCTAATCTTGAAACTTAAACTAATACCTTATAACCTAAATTAGTATGTTTTTATGTTGAAAAAAGAATAAACTGCGGAATACGGAATATCACCGCGAAACCCAGTAATTTCGCCGGTTTTCCATGTTTTTCGGTGAAATCTTAATGAAAACGCCTAGAAAATCACCGTTATTTTCTTAGCTAATATTAAAACTTTAAACGTTTTCTACTAATTTCCGAACTTAATAGTATATTTATATTAATTGCAACTATAATACCCGGGTGCAAGTACCCGAGTAAGCTGTAGGGTCTTCGAACGTAACAGTTGCACTTCTTCGTCACGCCTCTATAATAGACGTATGTTGAGTAAGAAAGGAAGTGAAATGACCGAGCTCGAACAGAAGTGTTATGGCATGACCGTGCAGGATATTCGTACGCAGTACATGGAATCCCTGACCGCTAAGTACTCCGGCCTGGAGATGGTGGTGATGAGTATTCTTTCCGATCAACAAGAAGTGCTGGCCATTGGCGCTGGTCCTAGGGCGGTAGAATATGTACGTAAACAGCTGAATGTAGCTAAGTTTATTCTCTCGGAAATGATGAAAGCTAAGGAAACTGTATGATGAATGAACAATTCCCCGTCAATGAGTGGGATGCCGCCTTCGGTAATGCACTCAACAACATGATGATCGCCATGGAGAGAGACTTTATGGAACGTGAAGTTAATTTTGAATTTCAGGAATTGGCCGATGAAAATCGTCAGGAAATCGTCGATTTTCAATGGCATGAAATGGTTGAAAGTCTGCATGGTGAATGGTTGGCTTCTATGCATGCCAGTCATTCTTACGATCTCGATTGTATTCATTATAGTTATTAATTGAAAGGAAATATATTATGGCAAAAGTAACTAATCTTTCTCGGGCGATTGACCTGGTTAAATCTCTTCCGGGCGCCTCCCGTAATCTTGTTCTGGAAAAGCTGGTAGATGAACTAAAGGTAACTCGTTCGAATGCTTTTGTTTATCTTACCAAGGCTAATAAGGCTTTGGGTAATGAGATGCAGCCTAAAGCTGAAACTAAAGCTGAAAAGGCGCCTAAGGCCGAAAAGGTTAAGAAAGTATACTTTCTTAAGAAAGTAAAGGTTAATCCGATTACCGAAACTTCTCCCGAAAAGATCACCACCAAAGTCGCCGAAATCGATAAGGTTATCGCCGGTCTTAAGGCTGCTGGGGCGACTGTAGCATCACCTTTCCATAATCTGGGTGTATAATAAAAAAACCATGACAGTGACGGCCACCAAACTGCCGGGGTGACTTCTAGAGTGGAACGTTCCGCCGTACGACAACGGCTACTTATATAAGGGTCTTGTGATATAACAGGCGCCTTATATAAGTACGTACTTTAAGTACCCGGGCATCTTGCAAGGTTGCTTGTCTTTCTTCTTGCCTGGTTCTTCGTTTCCCACTATAATTGGTTCATCAATTGAAGGAACGCATGATGATCAAATTTGAAAACGGTAAATTTGTGGGTTATGTTAATGGTAAGGTGGTGGTTAAGTCTACCTCCGAATATTACGTCAAGCGTAAGGTGGAGGAATTGACTTCTACCCCTGCCCCGGTCTCTGAATTCGGAATTAATCAGCGCTTTGGTTTTCTGGAGCAGATGGTCTCCATGATTGCCGATAAGACCATGGTTTCTTGTGTGATTACCGGTGAAGGTGGTCTGGGTAAATCTTATACGGTTATTAAGTCGCTGGAAAAAGCCGGTCTTAGTAATATTACCGATCTTACTTCTCTGGCCGTAGGTACTCGAGTTAATGTATCTAAGTCCTATCGTATTATCAAGGGCTTTTCTACGGCCAAGGGCCTTTATCGTACGTTGTTTGAATGCAATGGTATGACTGTTGTATTCGATGACTGTGATAGTATTCTGAAGGATGATGTGGCCAGAAACCTCCTGAAAGGCGCCCTCGATTCTTATTCCAAGCGTTATATCTCCTGGATGGCCGATATGCGTGATGACGATCTGCCGAAGTCTTTTGAGTTTACCGGGCGGGTTATCTTTGTCTCTAATATGCCTCTGGAGAAGATCGATCAGGCCATTCGTACTCGTTGTATGGTGGTTGATTTATCGATGACCGAAGGCCAGAAGGTAGAACGTATGGAAGTAATCGCTAAGTCTGCGGAATTCCTTCCCGATATTGATAATAAGGCCAAGGTTGAGGCTCTAGCCTTTCTTAAGAGCCATGTAGGTAAGATTCCTAATATGTCTCTTCGTAGTCTTATTCAGGTAACTAAGATTGCCAATAGAGGCGGTCAGTGGCAGGATTTTGCTAAGTATGTATTGACTCAGGGAATGTAATGACCATTCAGGGAATGTAATGAAATATATTATTGAACTGAGTCAGGCATTCATTATAGCAATGATTATAGGAATGCCTTTTATTCTTTATTTTACTTTGGTAATGAAGCCATGAGTACGTATACTGAGATAATGTGGAAGAATTATGTAGCCAAGGTAATGGAGCTACATGAGAAAGGTTATATGCCTTTTGAAATCGCCCGTCTTATTGAATCTGATGAGATACTGGTAAAGGCGATAATAGAGAAGTTTATCAAATAAGATATAGCTAGAAACCCAGTCGAAGACCAAGTCAAAGAATTCAAAAAAAGTATAGTTAGTATATACAACTAACGTACAGACCGTTACTACCTTTTATTAAAAAATTTTCTCGCGCTATAAACTTCGCTATAAACTTCGCTATAAACTTCGCTATAAACTTCGCTATAAACTTCGCTATACCCCCAAAAATATATTTAAAAAATTTTCGCGCGCAGTTACACCGTAAAAACTCCCCCATTACATTTTTGGTATATATGTTTCAACTTTATAAAAGAAACTGTATAAAGATACTGGATAAATTTTTTTCCGCGCGCTATAATCTACTCAGTATCCGATATCAATTTCGGATATTAGCATGGTTTCGAACCTTTACTTGTTTAAATTACTAGGAGTAAAATATGTCAATTCTAATCAAAATGGAACGGCATGATATGTACATTTCGGTGGATTTATCAACCGAGGATGGTTATTATATAAATAACGATGGTTTTCTTTCTACACTGGAAGAATTTATTCAAAAGTTGGATCTCTACGAAAATGTTAGCGTGGAGATTAAGAGAGTTACTGAAAGTGACAGTGATGATTCTGTACCAGAAGATCCAGAAGATCTGGAAGATCCGGAAGATGAAAGTGGAATTCCATTTACCGATGGTGCGGTATCAGCTGCCTGGCCATTTGCTCAAGCACAACCTGCCGATGTTACTGTTGATCTTTCTCATGTTGATACTCAGCTTACCTTCCTCCAGGATGATGAAATTAAGTGAATTAAAGGTATTTGAATGAAACCCAAATTTTTACCCGTTCTAGAAATGTGTATTGAATCGGGTGTACGTTTGGGTATTAATCGTGCCTATAAGCATGATGATAATCCTACACCCGATACTATTATCGAGAATATTAATCGAGAAATTTTAAATCAACTTTACGAATGGTTTGATTTTGAGGAAATTGAAAAATGAAAGATTTTCTGGGTATTTCCGATAGAATTTCCTTTACCATCAGAAAAGAAATACAGATTATTCGTGACGGTAGAGTTGCCATTCTTTATTCCCCCGATCACAATGCCGGCTGGTATACCTGGCATGGAGTGGAGGCTCTGTTACGAGATCCCGAGGTTGTTCATCTGGTGGAATGTCGTGAAAAGGCCACCGAAGAAGAGAAAAGTTACTTTACCGAAAAGATTATTGAGTACTGTGAATTGACATATGGTATTGAGAACTACTATGGCGGTGCCGATAGCTTGAAGATCGAATGGATTGAGGTGGGTGAAAAGTTTCGTATCCAAGAATTCGATGGCGCCGAATCGATCGAATATCTCAATAAAGTTACTTGGCTGGTCGCGTAGCGTTACGTAACTGTTAATTTTCACTTGATTTTTTCCCTCGATCATCTATAATTACCATATAGTGATTGAGGGATTTTTTTATGACTTATTGTTCTTCCGATAGGCATATTGGTGGTAATATCTATATCGCCGCCTCCGTGCTTTATTCTAAAAATTCTCTACATAGAAATCGTGCTCTGAATATTCTAACGATTATTAATAGATCGGAAGAAGAGTTTCGTAAATTATTGAATTATTCTCCCGATGTTAAATACCGAGTCGCCCCTATAAAAGGTCGAATTAATGGTCGTTATAAGCATGTGCCCAAAATAGTTGAAATAGATAGTAATTTAAATTGGGATAAGGCTCTGGAAGTTCTGGCCCACGAATTAGTCCATGCCGAACAATACCATACCGGTAAACTAAGGCAGATTTGGGATAATCGTAAGGGTTGGACGCATTATTGGAATGGTGATTTTAACGGTAATAGGGGTTCGACATATAATGCCTATCGTAATCAACCCTGGGAATTAGAGGCCTGGGGTAGGCAGGCCGAATTAGCCGAAACCGTTTGCCAGGCTCTGGAGAAAAAATATGCGTAATAAAATAGCCAAAGATCTCCATACCCCCAAATATAAAATGAGGGTTGTAAAATCCAAGAAATTGTTTAAACGTAAACCCAAACATCCAAAGGAATATTATGTTCAAGAGCAGGAAAACTGAACAATTTAATCTTATCACTCAAGAACGAGAAATGCATCATTATCTCAGTACCGTGCTGGAAGGTAATTCTGATATTGATCTGGTCAGAGAACTATTTCTGGAAGCATTTCCTAATCAGGAAGATTATTTTGATGATTTTATTATTGACTATCTTTTCTGATGAATACTAAACAAAATGAAATATTATTGATTCTACAGGAAGAATGTGCCGAGGCTATTCAGGCCATCTGTAAGGTCAAGCGTTTTGGTATGGAACATAATATTGATAACCTGAATCAGGGAATCGCCGATCTACTCTGCATGATAAATCTGGCTTTTGAACATATGATACTGGATAATAATGAAACCAGAGTAAAAAATAGAATGATTCAAAAACAAGAACGCCTAAAACAATATTCGAGCATATATCATGAAGAATCACTCAATTAATAATTCATTAAATTTCATCGGTGGTTGGTATATTGATGAGGTTATTTGTGATAATATCATTAAAGACTTCGAAAACCGAAATAAACGTCACCTTTCAGCTCATTCGGCCAGAGGCTATACCTATCTTCCATCTACAGATATAATTGTTGATGTAATGATAGCTTATGAACATACTTTAGCCGGTGTTTTAAAGCAATATAAAGCACTTTATGAGTATTGTTTTGAGGGAATGGAGGCGTTTGAGCTGTCAAATCCTGGAATATCGTGACTGGGAAAC
>OGWH01000043.1_pt1 | contig 15717 bp, 19 predicted proteins | sample 1575971 | NCBI WGS metagenome assembly OGWH01 (sample SAMN07581554, study PRJEB24739) | freshwater metagenome
CAGAACACCTACGCCTACTAATACCAGCACTCCTACAAACACTTTAACGTTAACGAATACTAATACCAACACTCCAACAAACACTTTAACGTTAACGAATACTAATACCAACACTCCTACAAACACCTTAACGTTGACACCCACTAATACACCTACACAGACACCTACCAACACACCAACTGTTTCTGTAACTCAAACTAATACACCCACTGTTTCTCAAACTTCTACTCTCACAGTAACCCCTACACCGTCCTCACAAGTACCTACTCAGACACCTACACAAACAGAAACATCAACTCAAACACCTACAGTCTCACAGACTTCTACATTGACTCTTACACCAACTAACACTCTTACATTAACACCTACCAATACCCCGACAATCTCATTGACTTCTACTTTGACTCTTACACCAACCAATACTCGTACATTAACACCCACACCAACTCAAACCCCTGGTGGGTCAGACGATGCTTCTAATTCTGCTTACAATTCAGGACTAGCTAACGGCAGCAATGGCGGTACACAGTTTGGTGCTTGGACAATATCAACAGCAGGAACTAGTGCTGGTACTTATGTAGCTTCTAGCACGGGAGACGGATTCGGTGATATTAATACAGGGGGTAAATCTTTTGGTCTGTATGCAGACAACGGATCCAGCGGCGTATATTGTAATAGGCCATTCTCTAGCAATCTAGCAGTAAACTTTGCATTTACTATTACACTTGCTACAAAATGGCGAACTGGAAGCAGAGGTGTTAACCTGTATGACAGTAACGGAACATTTTTAGTTAATTTCAGCGTGAATAATGATACATATCAGTTTAATGGAAGCACACTAGGGGGCTCAGCAGGCCAAATAGGAGAATACTCAGATACAGCAAGATGGCAGATAACTGCTAAGCAGACATCCTCTAACAACGTTGAGATAACCCTGCTAAGAGCCGACAAATCACTGTCTACTGTAACTAATAAATCTGGAATACTCAGAAGCTTCCAAGTTTATAATGAATTTGAAACTACAAGTGCAAACAATAATTTATATTTTAATAGTTTAGCAATTTATAAATATTAAAAATGAAAAAAGTTATAATTTTTGACAGTTACAGGAGAGTGTATGATGAAGAAGGAGCTCTCTTACACGATGCTGAAAATTCTGAGACTATTGCAGCTACAGGATTATCTTTTGAGGCGGCTTGCTACAAAGTAGCAGAAATTTTTGAAGATACAAAGCTATTAGGGGACAGCTACAATATAGTTGTAGGGCAACCAGATCAAGGTGTTGTAGAGATTCAGGTTGAATTTACAGATAAAAAGTTTCTACACAGAGTAGTTTATTTAAAAGACGTTTAATAAATAATTTATACGAAACGCTTCTCAATATTTAAATTAATAAAGGGAATAACGTTACTCTTAATTGTTGTATCAGGCGCTGCAGCTCTATATTACTACGGGTTTTACAAAGGCGCTAACAGTGAATACAGAAGATACAATTACACAAATTTACCTAATTCATGTTTTCTGGAAGCGCTTATACACGCTTCACGCGCTAGCTTAGTATTAAAATCTGAAACTAACCCACAAGTATTCTCTTCTATTTTCGGCTATACATACAAATACAATGTTGATGTTCAAATTAATGGTAAAAAATCTTCACTCACCTTTGGTCATGCAATTTGTATATTTGAATTTAAAAATAAGTTGTGGGCTTATGATATGAATTATGGTACTATGCCTATAGGAAAGTCAGGAGATAGAACCGACTACAACAGGAGAATGAAAGAATGGGCAGAAAAATCTTATGGAATAATAATAGACAAGAGCTTTGTAATTGACGACTGGATGACTTTAGGGCCCGACGCAACGGATTATTAAAACCCCAAGGCTTAATAATAATATACCGGTAAAATATATTACAGTGGCAGCAATAATTTGCATATACCAGCATGAACTAAATAAATTAAACAACCTATTCATTTATAATAAAGACCGTATACTTCCCGTTGCCCAGGCATTGATAATAAAATCTAAATCTCTCTTCCTCTGGAACGTGTACCCCCCACACCTCTTCTCCAAAATAATCTCTTAAATTAATAGAATCAGTCTTTTCATTAACATGCTTTTTTATGAATTGGGTAACGTCCAAAACGTTGCCTTCAAAAACTACAACTTTGCCATGTTGAGTATGGTGATTAGACATCTTCTACCTACAAAGTTACTTATAGAGTAAACCTAGTATAAATGCAACTATAAAGATCGCAGGTATTGAACAAACTTTACAAATTTCTCTTCAGGTATTTTGCCTCTTATAGAATGCATGATAAGAAGATACAAAATTTTCAAAATAGCCCACGGGAGCCTTGTGAGAATCAGCAATAGTCTTAATAAACTTTGAAAGTTCAACATATTTACTTATTTACAGAGCATTTAATAAATATTAACATGGTTTCCTTTAAGGTTTTTGTTAAAGAAGCATTAGCAGGTGTAGAGCCTGATCAAGAAAAAGATGTTATAGATAGATCCTTTAAGCAAAATGTACTTTCTGATGTTCTTGCAGGCGCCTCTACTCAATCTTCTACTAATTTTAAGTGGGGTGATTGTAAAGACTGTCCTTTTGGTAATGTATGTGATAAAGCTACTAAAGGTGATTTGGTTGAAACCAACTTAATATTAAAAGATTTACAGAATAGAGTACCTTCAATAGATTTTAAGAAATACATAACTGTAGATCCTAAAGTTAATAGAGTAATGATTAAGTTTACAGTTTCTGGTGAAGGTGGTAACATACATGTACCAGCAAAACTAAATAAAGTGCTTGGACCTATTATAATATTACACGAAATTGCGCATAAGCTATATTCAATAGACATTTTAACAAAGGAGATAGTTAATCATAAACTTGCTGCTGAAATCTTTACTCTTGCAAGAACAATTGAAGATGCAAGGGTCGAAAAATTAATGGAAGAACAATATCCAGAGACTGCTAATATTTTTAAAGAGAGAGCTCAATATATAATTCCTCTTTATAAATCTCATACCCCTTCTAATTTTGCTAAAATTGTAGATGATTTGTTTTTATTTTTAAGAGGGTATAAAAATAGTTTTCCTCACAATAAAGCATTTCTTAATTTAGGACAACAATTTATTGCGGCAGGTAACAATAGAGAAAAGAAAGTAGAAGCTGTAATTAAACTTGCGGAGTTAATCAATAATGAAAACGTTTAAAGAATATTTTTTAACAGAATTATTTCAGTCTATTCCTAATATTAATACTACATCTAATTGGGAAATATTAGATATTGATGATTATGATCCTGAGGGCGGTCTTAAAGCAACTGAAGTAAAGTATTATGTAGATATTCCTATAAAAAGCGGTCAAAACGTTACATATGAATTTACCGCTTCTATTGGATCTCAGAAGCCAGGAAAAGAATTATCTAACAATGAAAAATCTGCTTTATCAAAAATACATATTGAACATTTACCTGCTGCAGAGATAACATTTAAAACTCTTAATCACCCTAAACACGGTGATTCAATTTCTATGGTAGGCGATGCTAATGTCTCTCAAGTATTAAATCATGCCATGGCATTTATAAAAGATATCATTAACAAATATAAACTCAATTTAGTTTCTTTTTCTGCTGCAGGAAAAAGAGGAAAAATGCAAAATAGTGATCTTAATCCTGATGCTATTCCTACTAAAGATATGGAGTCAGTTAGTAGGGCTAAAGTTTATGAAAGGCTAATTAAAAAATTTGCAGATCAATTGGGGTTTACGTATAAAAGAACAGACACTCCGGGAACGGGGTTTGGATTGAATATATATGATTCTACAGATTTTATTTTAATAAGAAAACAACAGATATGAAATTTGATAATTTAGTACAATCATTATTAGAAAACATTGATTCATCTAATCAAGTAGGAGGAAATCATTGGGGACCTATTCAAGGTTCAGACGGAAAAACATATAATTTATATGTAAAAGATGTGTGTAATGCCGCAGATAAAACAGTGAAAGCAATTAACGAACCTGTAGAAAAATTTGTTCCTCCTACTAATTTGAGACAACCTGAAAATGTAGAAAAATATAAACAGTCTATTCTTAAAAAAGAATGGAAGTGGACCCCAGTTTACTGTCAATTATATCAAAACAAATATTATGCATATGATGGCAATCATAGAATTGCAGCTGCCCTTGAAGCTAACAAAATAAAACCTGGTATAGTTAAAACAATACCGGTAAGAGATGTAGCAAATATTATAGACCAAACAATAGTAAATTTTAAGAATAACAAAAAAACAATTATTGGGGGTGTAGAAGTTAAAATAAAATGAAAACGTTTAGAGAGTATATTGCAGAGAAAAGCATACATGACCCTGTAAGACCGGGCATTCTAAAGAGACAAACAAAAGGCAAGATGTCATGCTCCAAAGCTAAAGCATTGAAATCTAAACAAAAGAACAAAGGTAACCATACTGCTAAAGCCGCTCAACGCTACCTAAACTATCATTGTTAATTGTTGAGCAACATGTCTATCTTTTCTTTGTGCTCTTTCTTAAGCAAATGATGCATGTGCCGTATAATTTCTATAATGTCATCTACATGATAACCATTTATAATCCAATAATCTATTGTATCGGAAGCTTCTTCTCTAATTTGCTTAGAATCAAAGATTTGTCTCATTAAAATAGTGTATATGAATATGTTGCATAGTGCAACATTAATCTAAAGAAAGCATAAATAATTAAGCATGAACAAAGATAGCCGCTTAATCTTTGAATCTTACAAAGATTCATATTCTGCTAAAGATTATGCAGATGAAATGGAGCGCAAAGGTGAAGGCCAGCATATCACTAGTGAAGATGAAGAGACGCGCTTGTGCATACAGAATTTAGCTGCAAAACACGGTGTTGATGTAGATGCAATAAAGCGTCAGCTTGAAGTGGGTATAGGTGTTGAGCTTGGTGATAAACACACAAAAGATGTTGATGTAGCTAAGAAAATAGCGTTTGATCATTTAGCTGAGGATCCAGAATATTATACTAAACTCGCTAAAGCAGAAGCAAGTGAAGGAATACCTTCAAAAGATTTCAAAGAACTTGGTAAGCACATTTACAAAGGCCCGATTAAGATCAAAAAACCATCAAAAGAGCTTCCTTACACACATAACTACATAAGAGATCTTGCAAAGCAAGATTCACGCGCTGCGCAGCGCGAAGAAGATGCAGAAACAGAATATTCAAAAACTGCGCATGAATATGCTGAAAGAATAGTTGGCGCGGGGGTTGATGATCCCAAAGCGTTAGCTAAACATTACCTAGATAACCCTGACGATGTTCCTGAGCCCTTGCAACATGAAATATTAAAACAAAATTTTGCAAAAATTTTAAAATACATAGATTTTACAGTTGGATTAAACCAAAGACGCAAGCAAGCAGATGAATATAAAAAGAAAGAGCTTGCTAATGGCCCTGTGCATGCAGACCCTGAAACAGATTTACCTGGAAGCAAACAAGCTAGATACAAGCCACACTACAGATTAAACCCTGCAGATTATCTACCCAGACAATAATAAGTGAAGAGGCTGTTTCTTTTTCTATGCTTATGCTCTATAGTCAATGCTTCTGAATTATATCACTGGCCAGTTACTCGGGTGTTAGATGGCGATACTGTGGAAGTGCATGTAGATTTTTTACCAAAAGAATTAGGGAATAAATTGTACGTGCGGGTTTGGGGTGTAGATACACCAGAAAAAGGATGGAGAGCTAAAAGTGAAAAAGAAAACGAAATGGGATTGAAGGCATCGCAATTTACAAAGCTTGCAGTACAAAATGCTAAATCTATTGAAATTCAAGTTATTGCATGGGATAAATTTGGCGGTCGCGTCTTAGGAGATATTATCATAGATGGAAAAAGCTTGAGACAAATGTTACTAGAAAATGGTTATGCTAGAGAATATTACGGTACCAAAAAAGAAGATTGGTAATTAAGAATTAATTATATTTTCTATTAAACCATTAAAAGCTACATGATGCACGGGGCTAACTGTTGCATAACTCTTGCTACACAAATATTTTATAATCTTTTCTTTTTCTTCTGAAGTTACAGTGGAAAGAGCAACTTCTGGTAAATTGTAATGTTCATTTTTGCTATTAGTTTTGAGAGTACCTACTACCTCGTTAAAGTATAAGTTGAGTTTTTTGTTTATGCAAAATTGAACTATATCATGCATTTCATAAATGTTCTGTATCATAGGACATACAGAAATACCTACTTTTCGTGAGTTGTTAATAAAAAATTCTATGTTATTTAATACTTTTTGTAATTTACCGTTCCTCCGAATAAATGCGTATGTATCCGGGTTAACTGAATCAAGACTTACTGTAATGTTTAAATTAGGTATTTTATTAAAAATTTCTTTTACCTTATCATTAAGAATAGACCCATTAGTTGTTATGTTTACTGTGGCAGCTGGGTTAAGTTTAATAATTTTATCCCAAATTTCATAATAAACAGGAACTAAAAACGGCTCTCCCCCTAAAAAGTCAAACTCTTCTGCATGAGGAATAAATTCTTCTAGCTGCTCTACAAATTTACTATCATAAGGAGATATTAATGGCGGTCTCTTCTCTACATTTTTTCTGACCATTGAAGAATAATCTCCCCCACACATAATACATTCATAATTGCAGATGTTACTGAGTTCAAATTCTAATAATAACGGATATGTTTTGCTTCTATAAAAATTAGTAATATTGGTAGAGGGATCTGTGTCGCTCAACTGCTTTCTTGGATCTACATTGCTTCTAAACTTTTCAAACATAAAATTAAGCTTGTTATCAAACTTAGTAAGCAAACTGTTGGCGCTATCACCTCTCTGTATTCGTTTTATACAAGAAGAACAAGCATCAGAAATTTTAAACCCAAAAAAATCCAAACTGCTTCTCAAGCGCTGCATTCTCTTTCCTGTCCAAATTTCTTTAATATTACTCTCAGGATAGCTACCTAGATACCCGCCTTCATTTCTACTATCTTTTCCTCTAGAAGTGTAGCAGCATACCCCAACACTGCCGTTTTGTGCGAAATTTAAAGCCATGTATGGGGCGTAACAACCTGTGCTTCTGTTAATTTTAAATGACTGCTGAAAAATGGACGACTGCTTGTAATTTTCTAATATAAATGATGCAATTTTAGCTGGCGATATCCACTCTAAAATAAAATTAAATTTTACTTTATCATCATAAGTAAATCTTGTTCCAAGCAGCGCTTCAGAATTGAATGTTGTTAGCAATTTAGCAACCAACTCTGAATCAACATTTCTAAATTCAGAGAAATGATTAAGCACAGTAGCGACATCTGCTAATTTAGATTTATTTGCTTCTATTAAATGAAGCTGCTCAATATATGACATTATAATACTTTAATGCAGCAAGCACTTTTTGCACGTCAACTGCTTCTTGACACAAATTTAATTTAGCAGCTGCATCAGCATATGACTCACTATTCTTAAATACTTTCAAGACATCACTGCAAATATAGTTCTGCATAAAGATATCCACCGTACCAAAAGTTTTTATTTTAGTTTGCAAATATTCATTGTTTGTTAATCTCTGCTTTCCAGTAACTAAGCATCTAAGAACAGGCATCTTGATACTATCTGACACATTTGATTTTGACAGCGATTGCTTGAGTCTTCGATTAATCTCATCTGCATCAAACATAAATTTATAATATAATATGAAGCTATTAGTGCAATAAAAAACCCCTGCACATTTCTGTACAGGGGTTTTAAGCTTAGTTGCTATTAGGCAACGTTGATATCAGCGTTGCGAAGAGCGCGCGTGAAATCACGGGCGTCAACTCTGCGGAAGCTACGAGCATGCTGATTGGACAGCTCGAGAACGCGAACACGCTTGACGGTGAAATTACCGCTGCGGTTACGCTCAATCTTCGCGAAGAAGGTCTTCGGACGCAAATTGCGACTGGTGTAATCGATCATTTGTACATCCTCCTTTCCATACTACAATAATAAACTATAATTTGTATTAATCAACTGTTTGTTTGCTAGCTTGTGCTTCATCTACTGTAAGTTTTTGAGGCTCAGGCAATAAAAACGCTTCATTACTCTTGCTGCTTCTGACGCTTTTGCGTTTATAGCCAACAAGAAAATATTCTTCTTTTTCATTAGATTTAATTATTGGCACTAAACGGCCCATCTTAATGAGCTTTTGAATTTTTTTGTATGATACTTTATCCATATTGTAATATATTATATCTTGGCACCCACTATGCAATCAATAAATTCATCTTTGCTCATTTCTGTAAAAATGCTCTTTTTAAAACATGAATAAATGTCATCAACATTAAACCCTTCTTTTAAAGCATATGTAAGCACTTTGCTATTGAGTATGAAGTAACCAATTTTATCAGTATTTCCATCCGAATAAATGCCTACTGCCCCTACAATGCCTTTGCTGCTGACAATGTGAATAAAGTTGTCTTGATACTGTTCATCAATAAACAAATCTACATTGTGAAGATTGGCAGTTTTCTCTATCTCTACTGCAATGTCGTGTAAAGAGTTCACAACTTGATAATGATAACACATTTTAAAATTTTATCAACAATTAATATTGTTTTTTTCTGAGCATATATTAAAATATACATATGCCTAAGAAAATTGCTAAAACTAAAACAACGTCTAAAGCTCAAACCATATTCATTCAAATTGCATCTTACCGTGATCCACAATTGCTGCCTACATTGAGAGACTGCATTGCACGTGCTAAACACCCAGAAAATTTACGGTTTGGCATATGTTGGCAACATGACAACACTGAGAGCATGAAAGAGTTTGTCAACGACAAACGCTTTCGTATTATAGACATACCGCATTTAGAGAGCAAAGGCACATGCTGGGCAAGAAATTTGATTCAGCAACAGTACAAAGGTGAAACATACACCATGCAACTAGACAGTCATCATCGCTTTGTACAAGATTGGGATGAAATTTTGATTGGTATGATTAATCAGCTTAAAAAGAAGGGTCATAAGAAGCCATTGCTAACTGGCTACATACCTAGCTTTGATCCTGATAATGATCCTGCAGCGAGAGTGCAAACACCATGGAAGATGAATTTTGATAGATTCATCCCTGAAGGTGCAGTGTTCTTTCTGCCAGCATCTATTGACGATTGGAAAGAGCGTAATGAACCGCTTCCTGCAAGGTTTTATTCTGCACATTTTGCTTTTGCTGATGGTTCTTTCTGCAAAGAAGTACCTCATGATCCAGATTATTATTTCCATGGTGAAGAAATTAGCATTGCAGCTCGCGCCTATACTTGGGGATACGATTTGTTTCACCCACACAGAGTTGTCGTTTGGCATGAATATACTAGGAAAGGCCGGCCCAAGCAGTGGGATGATGACAAGCAATGGGTAGACCGTAACAATAAATGTCATTTGAAAAACCGTAAGCTTTTCGAAATGGACGGTGAAAAGAGAGACGTTGATTTCGGTGTTTATGGCTTCGGCAATGTACGCACATTGCGTGACTATGAAAGATACTCCGGCTTATGCTTCAAAAAGAGAGGCATACAGCAATATGTATTAGATCATAAGCTTGCACCAAACCCAGAAGTATACAAGACAGAGAAAGAATTTGAAGACTCATGCTTGAAGATCTTCAAGCATTGTATTGATATTAGATACGAGCAAGTACCAGAAAAGGATTATGATTTCTGGTGTGTAGCTTTTAAAGATAAAGAAGGCAAAGACCTATACAGGCGTGATGCTGACAAGGATGAAATTAATCGCATGTTTAATGATCCTGATAAATATTGCAAAGTATGGAGAGAGTTTCATACTGAAGTATTGCCTTCTAGTTGGATTGTTTGGCCGCACAGTGTAGCTAAAGGATGGGCAGATCCTATTACCGGTCACTTGAGTCATAACATTGTCAGCTAATAAATAAAAATAATGAATATCACGGTTGCCCAATACTTCACGGATAATCTTCGTTATGGGCGATTTACTGAAAAGATAAACAAGCGTTATTGTGATATACATAATTATAATTACCATCTAGAAAAAAACTCATTCATGATTCGCACAGAATCTGAAGACAGAGACATAACATGGTTTAAACCAAAGTTTCTTCTGAAAGTTTTTGAGAAAACCAATGCAGATTACATATTGTTTTTAGATGCTGATGCAGTTTTTTGTGATCACTATAATTTTAGAATAGAAAATTTTATTATTCCTGATAAAGACATAGTTGTAACAGAAGATCATGGTCCTAGCAAAATTAATGCTGGGGTGTTTTTACTAAAGAATACACCATTCACTAAGGAGATTTTACAGAGATGGTGGGATTATGGGTATAGACGCCCAGATCTTAAACGTGCATTGTGGCATGATCAGACATGCTTCGGTCTCTTGATGGATGAATTAGGCAGCGTTGCAGATGAAAAAATTAAAATCATAGGTAACCGTACATTAAATTGGAGAGAGCCTTTTGACAACGCATTTGTATTTCATGCATTTGCTTATGGTAATTTACCTAACAGAAGAATTGACAGTGTTTATGCTAGATTTTTTGAAAATGAATTTACTTTTGAGACTTTGCAAGAACTGGCCATTCGCCACCCAACTGATAAGAACTGGCTACACAACTACTACAACAGAATATATGAAGATGCATTTGCACCTATAAGAGAAAAAGTTAAGAACATTTGCGAAATCGGCATTGACAAAGGCGATAGTCTTAGAATAATGAAATCATATTTTAAGAATGCAGAAATATTTGGATATGATATCAACCCTGCACTTCTCTTCAAAGAAGATAGAATTAATACAGCTATCATGGATCAATCTGATCCTGCTGAATTAGACAGGTTTCTTAATGAGCATCATGGCAGAGAATTTGATATAATTATTGATGACGGTAGCCATAGAATGTACGATCAACAAATTACATTAGCTAAATTATTTACCAAAGTAAAGCAAGGTGGGTTGTTTGTATGCGAAGATTTACACACATCGCTTGAAGCTAAGATGGAGAGCAAAAAAATATTTCAATGGAATACAATCAAACCAACCAATGTGACTACATTAGATTTGCTTCTTTGCTATCAAAACACTGGACGTATTCTTTCAGATGCAATAACAGAACAAGAAGCAAATTATTTAACCGCCAATATAAAAGAAATTAAAATTACTAATGATAATCCAGAGAGCATAACAAGTATCATATACAAAAAATGAAAACGTTTGTTGTATATCACTGCTTTCTAGTTAAAAATTGGAAATCTCTTGTTATTGAGCAGCTTTCAAGAATTAACAATAGCGGGCTTTTAGCTAAAGCAGACAAATTATATTGTATTGTCGTTGATTTGTATAATAAGCGCGATGAGTTTATTGAAGCGACTAAGTTTTTCCCTAACATTGAGTACGAATTTTACAATCAAAATGCATATGAATTGTATGCTATTACAAAGGTTTGGGAATTAGGTCAGCAGCATGATTGTAAGATTTTGTATCTCCATACCAAAGGCGTTTACAATGATTATGTTAAAGTAGATAAAGATGCAGTGTGTGATTTAAAGGTATCATCTATCAGAGATTGGAGATTGATGCTAGAACATTTTTGCATCGATAAATGGGAAGAGAATTTGAACAGATTAGAATTGGTTGATATGGTAGGTTGTTCCTGCAACAGCAATTGGTGGTGGGGTAATTTTTGGTGGGTCAGATCAAGCTATTTAAGAACATTAGAAAAGCCAGCAAACTCAACACGCTGGGGATATGAAGCATGGGTTAATGAACGAGGATTAGCTTCGAAATTTGAACACCACCATTTAAATTTTATTCCTTACTTTACAGACTACCCTGAAGTCTTTTACAAAGACGGTCAACATTTGAAGTATAAAGATCAAAAATTAATTGTGCACAGTGCTTTGTATGGTAATAACGGTGTTCAATTAGATGAAGGATGGGAAGAAGCAGAACCTACATTCAACAATGTTATTGATATTGTTAGAAAAAATTTACAAGAAAATAACAACAAATTTATAAGCCTGTCTGTGAATAACGACCCCATGGGAGGAGACCCCATATTCAAACGAAGAAAAGGGCTCTTTATAAAGTATAGTTTTGAAAACGACCCCGACAAAATCTACAACTTACATTGTGCTGAAGGGAACCGATTGCTGTTTCCCTGGTTTAATGTTGCATGAGAATTTTATTTACAATAGTTTGTCTCAATAGTGCTCCTATGGATCAATTGAAACTGTTGATTGATTCAACCAAAAAGAAATTCCTAAAGCAACACATGGTTGAAATAAAAATTATTAGCAACAATCGTATTATGTATCCTGGTACAGAAAATTTAATTATTAAAATCAATGACAATATAAAAAATGAAAATTATTACCAACTCTACAAAGTACTTGCTTTAAATTACATTAACCTGGACCACTATGATTATGTATTTGTAAGCGACATTGATCAGATGTTTATTAATGAAGTGGTAGATTCTGATCTTCTGTTAAACAAACTGTGCATAATGGAGCACTTTTATAAAGACTTGAGAACTGCAGATAACATGAAGCATTGGTCAGATGTAATTACATTTGATGACAGAGAATCAAGACATACCATGGGTAATTTTTATGGCGGTCCAATTAGTATAATTAAAGATTTTCTACAGTATGTGAACAGTCACTGGGAAAAATACAAAAATCATGTTTTTGCACCTGTAGGTCTGTTCTGCAAATATCCAGAAGAGGTACTATTAGTTAAATACATCAAAGAAAAAAATCTTCAAGAACATAGAATTCCAAGCAGCATTAATTTTATTAACCCTGCGTTCATGACCAACATAAACGCATTTGGCAATCTGTATGAACATTTGGACAGCTTTAAACTGATACATAATATAAAAATTGATATGGAAGGTGCAGAGAAACTGTATAAAATACGTTGTGAATCCTAACATTACAATTGTTACCGGGTTATGGGATTTAGGCAGAGGCCAGTTGGACGGCTGGGCAAAGCGAGATTTTCAGCAATATAAAGACAGGTTTTTTGATTTATTAAAATGCGATGCACAAATGTGTATCTGGATACCAAAAGACTTAGAACAAGATGTGCTTGCTATAAGAGGCAACAAGCCTACAAAAATCTACATTAAAAATGTAGAAGATTTTAAAACCTGGTTTCCATTTTATGACAAAGTTCAGGAAATTAGAAATAACCCTGAATGGCGGCATTTTGCTGGCTGGTTAGCTGAATCTCCACAAGCTGCACTAGAATTCTACAACCCGATGATGATGAGCAAAATGTTCATGATCAATGATACCACAATTTATAATCCCTTTAAATCACAATATTTCTTCTGGATGGATGGTGGTCTTACAAGTACAGTAAATACTGGGTATTTTTTAAATGACAAGGTTTTAGATAAACTAGATTCATATTGTTTAGAAAATGGAAACAAGTTTGTACACATAACATACCCATACACCTGTAATGAAGAAATACATGGATTTGAACGCAAAGCCATGGCTGCCTTTTGTAAGACAGATTATGTTGATTATGTTGCGCGCGGTGGTTTCTTCGGTGGCCATAGACAAAGAATCAATGAATTAAACGCTCTTTATTATGGCGTACTAAATGATACAATGTCCAAAAACTTGATGGGCGCGGATGAATGCCTGTTCACTATCTTATGCCATCAACATTCAGATAAAATTCACAGGTTCAATATTGATGGTAATGGTCTTGTATGGCCATTTTTTGAAATGCTCAAACACTATGTACCAGCTGATAATTTATTTGACCCTGATAAAATTGCTTTGTATGTCATAACATACAATTCTCCTGAACAGTTTGAAGCATTAATTCAAACATATTTGAAGCACAAAGATTTTATTACTAATACTGAAAATTATCTCCTGGATAATAGCACAGATAAAAGCACTGAAGCTCGTTATGAAGAGCTGTGCGAAAAATATAAATTTACACGCATCACAAGAAATAACATAGGCATTTGCGGTGGAAGGCAATTTATAGCTGAACACTTTGCTGGTATTGACGCTAAGTATTATATTTTTCTTGAAGATGATATGAATCTCGTTGACCCCAATGTCACCGGTACTTGTTCATCTGGGTTTGCAAGATTTACACCTAACTTGCTACAAAAAGTAAAAGCAATAATGGAAAAGGAAAATTATGACTTCTTGAAGTTCAGCTTCAAAGAATTTTTTGGAGATAATAGCACTCAATGGGCTTGGTATAATATACCGCAGCGAGTTCGCGATGAAGTTTTTCCAGAGAAAAATGTTCTTCCAGAACACGGTTTTGACCCCAATGCACCAAAACTCACATTTAAAAGCATTAAAAATATAGATGGCTTAGCTTATGCAGACGGTGAAGTATATTATTGTAACTGGCCACAAATTGTATCAAAAGCAGGCAATCAAAAATTATTCTTAGATACAAAATGGAATCACCCGTACGAACAAACATGGATGTCACATTTCTTTCAAGAGACCAGAAAAGGATTGATTCATGGAGCAGTGTTGTTACTGTCTCCTGTAGAACATCATAGATTTAAGCATTATCCTCGAGAAGAGCGCCGCGAAAATTAAGGTCCTTCTTCTGGCGGCATTTCAGGCTCCGGTGGTGCACTATAAGGAGGTATAGTGAGTGTACCACCGCTTTGAGTGTTAATTGTTCTGTTACTTGCATCAGTTACTTGAACTTCTAGAGTATAAGTTGCGGTAGTCACGCACGAGCCACTATTGTTGTCTAAACCCACATTACAGAATGTGTCAAACGGTGAATTGTGCTCTTTACCTGCACAAGGATTAGAGCTTACAAATGTGTAGGCATAAGTGTATGGTTCTGTTCCTCCTGAAGCTTCTGCATTCCATGTCAAATAAGTAAACCCAGTACCATCCGGATTAGATATTGTCTGCTCACTTCCTGGTATAATATACAAATTTACTGACATGGGGTTTGCTGCCACTGTTGGGGTCTGAGTAACTGTAGCGGTTATTGTCGGTGTAACTGTGGGTGTAACTGTGCGTGTAGGGGTGACTGTACGTGTAGGAGTCACAGATTGTGTGGGAGTTACTGTCTGAGTACTTGTAGAAGTTACTGTAGGTGTAGGGGTACTAGAAGATGTATTTGTTGGAGTATTTGTAGATGTTTGTGTTAAAGTGCTTGTTTGAGAAATTGTAGGTGTCATGGTCGATGTTAAAGTAGGTGTGTTAGTTGGTGTGGGCGTCTGCGTCAATCCTGCAGGTATCGTATCTGTTACTGTGTTTGTAGGTGTTTGAGTAGAAGTATTAGTGGGTGTCGGAGTTTGGGTAGCAGTTCTTGTTGGGGTGTTTGTATTAGGAAGTCCAGATGTCAAGGTTACAGTTTGAGTAAGAGTTATAGAAGGAGTTGGAGTCTGAGTAACTGTAGCGGTTATTGTCGGTGTAACTGTGGGTGTAACTGTGCGTGTAGGGGTGACTGTACGTGTAGGAGTCACAGATTGTGTGGGAGTTACTGTCTGAGTACTTGTAGAAGTTACTGTAGGTGTAGGGGTACTAGAAGATGTATTTGTTGGAGTATTTGTAGATGTTTGTGTTAAAGTGCTTGTTTGAGAAATTGTAGGTGTCATGGTCGATGTTAAAGTAGGTGTGTTAGTTGGTGTGGGC
>OGWH01000044.1_pt1 | contig 15478 bp, 32 predicted proteins | sample 1575971 | NCBI WGS metagenome assembly OGWH01 (sample SAMN07581554, study PRJEB24739) | freshwater metagenome
CCCACGCCAACACCTTCACCTACACCCTCACCCACTCCTACTAGCACTTCCACACCAGTTCCTCCCACGCCAACACCTTCACCTACACCCTCACCCACTCCTACTAGCACTTCCACACCAGTTCCTCCCACGCCAACACCTTCACCTACACCCACACCCACTCCAGATCCATATTCATATGCTTATGATTATGAAACTGGTGCGCTGGTTGCATCTATTTTGGGAAATATTCCCAACGAGTGGATGTTTAATAGAACTGATATAGGAGCAGTTACCATTGGAGCCAGTGTGAGCTCCATTGGAGATTTTGGTTTTAATACTACTAGCATTTCCAACATAATTATTCCCGACAATGTAACATCCTTAGGAGCAGAATGTTTCAGATACTGCTCATATATGAGCAGTGTGGTGTTAAGCAACAACATAACTCAATGGGGAATCAATGCTTTCGAGTTTTGTGCAATATCAGAAATTGTTATTCCAAATGGCTTAAGAGACATTGGACCAGGAGCATTTTCAAACAATCCCATTCAAAATTTAACTCTGGGCACAGGAGTCACAGCCATTGGTGCAGGTGCTTTCTTTAGTAACACTAATTTGACTACTCTGGTTGTGCCTGATCAAGTTAAAATCATTGCAGGTGGAGCGGCTGTTTATAATGGGGCATTCTCTTATTGTGCGTTGAGTAATTTAGTTTGGGGTTCTGGTGTCACTCATATTGGTTCATATGCATTCAATCAAAACGCTTTAACTTACTTGGAGCTTCCCAATGGCTTGCAAACCATTGATGCTGACGCATTTACAGAAAATCAATTGACTGCAGTTATCATACCTAATAGTGTGATCAGCATTGAAAGTAGTGTATTCCGGGACAATACCAATCTAGCTTCTGTGAGCTGTTTCAATGCATACACCAGCTTTGTAGGTTCTAATGCTTTCTACAATACAGCTGACCCCTTGACCATACATGCCAGAACAGCAGATGGTACATGGACTGCAGGAGCAGGTCAAGAAATACAAGGCAATGCTAATGTGACAGTGATCAAAGATTTGAATTAATAAATTAATCTCTAAACTGCCTGCCAATTAACTTCTCATCATATACCATAGCATCGGCCATATCCAACACCCCATCCACCCAATCAGAAGCCGGGGTATAGTACATGCAAAGCGATCCCCATTTCTCCTTGACTTGGGTAAATTCTATTTGAGGGTATTTGTCAGATAGGTGCTGATTATTATCAATCATGGTCTGAATTAGTTTACAGGCTTTATAGATTACATCAAACCATTCATCGGGAGTTTCAATACCCCAGCACATACACGTTTGCATTTTGTCCAAGTCTTTTTGACGAAAGAGCTTGGGAAAATCGTTATACAGTTTCTGTTCTAGCTCTTGTTTCATCAATAATATCTCTCATATATCTCTCAGCAGCCTCTTGGGTATAGAATGTATCCATGACCTGAAGATTGTTCTTTAGATCAATAACATTAAAACTGGGTACTTTGTTTATGTATGGATTGTCCATATCTGCATCATAAGTTTTAGTTATTGCATATCTCATACAGTTTGTTTTCTAGCTCTTTTTTCATCCTTGTAACTCCACCCCCACATCAAGTTAAACCAGCTATACTCTTTTTCACTTAATGCTTTATTCCAGCCCAAACGCTTTCTGGCATGGCTAATAAACCATTTCTTAAACTTCTGCTCTTGCTGAACATCCCATTGTTTCTTTTGAAACCATGTTTTGTCCAATACAAACTCTGCAGTATATTTCTCTCCAATAGCTTTAAACATTTGTTGGACTGCTTCTAGTATGAATTTATCTAATTTGTTTTTTGGGTTTATGCTCATTTCTTATTTAACCTTTCAATAATATATAATATAGGAAGTGCGAGGAAAAATAATACTGTATTTAAAATTGCTTTAAACATTTTCGTCCCACTGCTTGGAGTTTCTCTTTTGTAAGCAATGTTCTAAATGAGAAATTATAGAGCGAACTTCATCTTGTTTACTCTCTTCTTTCAATACATTAATCCGTAGATTGAGGGCAAATATAATCTCGTGTAACTGCTCTTCTGTAAACCAAACATCTACTAAGTTACTCATATATTCTTTCTTATAATATAAATGAGAAATGCAGTTATGCAAGCCACAAATCCTAACAAAACCAATATGCTTAAATTAAACTCTGTACCAATTAATAGCTTACAATTCGGACACACAATTAAGTTTCTTCGTTGCCCTTAGTATTATGCTCAAACCAACTTCCTTTGCAATCTACTGGATTCTTGGCAACATATGTAGAAGGCTGACCAAAAGTATCTGAGGCATAATTGTCAACAAACTCTAAATCGCCTTCCGGATTATATTGTAATCCGAGTAAGAAAGCTTTAATTTGAGGCAACACCTCATCTAAGGTTTCTGCTACAAATTCATGGGTAATCTTGCTTTGAACAAGATTATTAATTTCTGCAGAAGGCAATTCACCATAGGGTAGGTGCTCTCCTGTTAATGTAAATTTAACTGCCATTTGTTTCCTTTGTATCTTCGTGTAATATTCTCATATGTTCTAAAGCAAAATCAATATCTTTTTCTGGATACTTTTTTAAACGAAGAAAGTCTTCCATGGATCCGTGATCCTCTTCAATCCAGTAATCAGGAAATCCATACATCCATCCTGAAGGCGGATCTATTAAGAGCTTCTTCTTCAACCTCATTTCTTCTTTTTCTTCTTTTTATCTACAGAGGTAAGCTCAAACTGACCATTCACCGCATTAGTAATAACATAGTTAATACCAATGTTAAAGAGCTGGTCATTAGTCACAACCTTGCGACCAAGCTCGGTAATCTCTGTAATATATTTGTCTGGTCCTGTAATATCAGCTTGGTAATACTTTACAGGCTTAAATGGGCCTACTTTAATCTCTGGTAATGCTTTTGTATTCTTCATATTATTATTATATGTGAAATATAAATCAGTTCAACTTTAAAGGGAGGTTCGGAGGGATTTAAACCCTCTCAGTCAGAACCACAATCTGAAGTGCTGTCATTACACCACGAACCTCATAAAAATCAAGAGCGGAGGAACGATTAGAAACTTAGGTCTTCGCCTTCCAGGCTATGTGCCTGGCGCGCAAGAGGTCTAACCTATTCAGTCACAGCTAATAGTGCCTGCCTCCTGCTCTGGTTTGGAAAACTCTTATATTTAATCATACTAATATTATGCAGGAACTATACTATTTAGCAAGCTTAAAGCTCATCTTGCGCTGAAAATCTCTCTCTTCAAAATCTGCTTTAGCTTGGTAATATGCATTAAGAGCCTTTTCGCCTTGAACATCTCTGAAAGTATCCACCCATCCTAAAGCCTGCCCCATCCAAGTAGAATACTCATACTGACATCCCTTGAGCTTTTTACCCTTAAACTTCTTTTTTTGATATATTCTAGGCACAACTAGTCACCTCATCTACAATATCTTCCTTAGAAGCCAAGAATGCTTTGTGGTAAACGTTATCAAATGACTCATCATTAAAAACTATTCTATTACAATTTCCAAGCAAGACCTCATCCAGATCAATAATTTTATCGTCCCGTCTAAGCTTATTCCAGTTTACTACTTGATAGCAACCAAAATACTCTCCATGATTAAAGGGCTTGCTAATACTTCCCTTACCCTTATCCCATCCAAATGTAAGAATAGCATAATCTACCCGAATATTTTTAAAGAGCTCTTTGGTCTTCTTCTCTTCTCGAGATAATTGTTTTTGAAGCTTTTTATCATCTTCCATACCGTTATAAGGTTTGTACCAAAACTTCAAGTGATAAACCGGTTTAGTCTCAGCCAATCCGTTGGTTTCAAATTGAACATTCATCCAGGTAAACTTCTTAGGATGAATTAATTTATAAATATATGCACTCATTTATTTTTTTCTATAGCTTTTTCTACTAAATCTACGAAGTATAGGTAATCTTTATCATCTTTTTGTTCAATATACTTTAACATTTCATTAATGATATTTGAAAACTCTGTACCAATTAAGACATGTTTTTCCAAATTTTTTTGAAGCTTTGTATTCTCCTCTCTAAGATTTTCAAGAGCTTCTAGATAGATACTATCACTCACATTCTTTAAACTCCACGTGCATGGAAACATTACGAATAGCCGGATCTATTCCCTTAAGCCTAAATCCCGGGGAACACTTACACATATTACACCCCGCATACGGACTAAACGTTCTCTCATAATAACCACTTCGGTTAAGCCATTGTGATAAAATTTTATAAAAATCTGGAAAGTCCCAAGACTCTTTGTCATTATTAAGAGCCCTACATTCAATCTCCGAACCTAAAATAAGAAGATAAGTATTCATAATCTTTACTTCTTTTCGGTTATAAGTACGCCACTCCTTATCTAGATCTAAATCTTTACCTTGAGGTCCCGGTTTCAATTCTCGGTGATAATGCTTACAAGAGGGGTCCAGTTCATGGGGGCTCCTCTCTCCACTGATAAACAAATAATTGCCCTTGGTAGAACGACGCTCCGAATACCCCTCTCGGAATGCTAGATTGGCTTTTAAATGTCCTTTGGGTAAACGGAGAAAATTATTCGTATCAAAGACATCCAGTACGAAGTCTTTATTGTAAAGCTTACTTAAGCTAATATCTGTATCTTCTGTAATCATCATACTATATTATAGGGGAATAAAAATTATAGTCAAGCTTTACTATTAACTAACAACTCTATTTCTTTTACTTCTTCTTCAGTAAGCTGATCTATTAATTCGGGATTATGTTGTATTCTTTTAAGAATATCTCTGGCTTCTTCTTTACTCATTTTAGTAGATGATGTATTAATATACTACCACTAATTATAATACTCCAACATAATATACCAAGCAGAATAGTAAAAATAAATGGAATCTTCTTCATGCTTATTATTGATTAGCTACAAGCTCTTCTATTTCCATCTCAACATCTGGCCACATATGATTGGGAACATGATAGTTAAGATTAATTTGCCTCTCTTTAGCAAAGCTAATAGCTCGGTCTATACTTCCAAACCCCTCAGACATATAACAGATCTCTTCTACTAACCTTTGTATATTTGTTGTTAAATCCATGGCTTTATTATGTAGGAACTTAGATTTATGTCAAGCACGGAGAAATTTAAAATTCTTTAAAGTTTGTTAAAAATATTTGGTGTGGTTGCCCACCAAAACGACTTGCAAATACTTTATCTCCTCTAAAAGATTCTATTTGCTCTATTTTATGAAGCTTTTCATGAACCAAGTATACTGCTTCTTGAGATAGTTCGTCATCATCCATAGAATTTAAAATATCTCTTATTCTGGCATATGTCATATTAAATCTCTATCAGATCATACTCTTTTAGAATAGTCTGCTTTACTGTAGGATAAGATAGAAATGTCTTGGCGTCATTTTCATTCTTAAAGTAATATTGTTTATCACGCTTCCCTGTAGCAAGACAAGTACCTCCACCGATTTCTTTTCCACCCAGCTTGTCAGCTAAAATGCTGAGCTTTTCTTCTTGAGCAGAATATTTGTACTGCTTCTTGATATATACCAACAGACTAACTTTATTCTTCATACACATATTATGTATGAAAATGTGATTCAGTCAAGCTAAATTTTGTTAATAGTTTTTACTTTGCAGCTAGTTGCATTGCAACCAGTTATCAGCTTAATAGTTTTGTATACTTTATGGTTTAAATTGCCAACACCTTCATCCACATCACTCCAATCAAACTTGTTCAGATCAACAATTATCTCTGAGGGAAGATCTTGTTTTTGACAATCATAATGAATGTCATATATATGCCACATAATGGCCATACTATTAATTATGCTACTATCTTTTAATTTTACGATAAGATTTTTTATCTTGATGCCAATTGTAAATTTTTAAAGGAATAACAATTAGGATTAATAAACATGCTACTAGTACTTCAACAATTTTTCTAGGTTTCAAACCCTTCATCTTCAAGAATGTTTGCAGCACCATCCTCAGCAATATTTATGGCTCCTTGATAATCTCCATCCTTGACAGCATCAACGATAGCTTCTATTTCTTCTGCAACAATAGATGTATCAGGCAGATCGTCAATAGAGAGGGGCACTAGCTTGTGTATATGAACATTGAGTAACCAGCGGGCTATCTCGAGATAGTCTTGACCTGAGTCAACATAATCTTGAATTTTCTTAATCATGTCAATTCCAAAATGATTCTTTCCAGATAGCGCTTTTGACTTTCCTGGGTGATTTAGTTTTATTAGCTGTTTTTAAAATATTGTATCTTTTTGCAAAGTGTTTGATGTTAGTATTAAAGCTTGACATGCTAACTAATTCTTCTTTTACATTGTTTGTATCTAAAAAGTCAATCATATCTCTTCTGTCATATTCACATATGTATCCAGTACTAACTTCTATGTGTACAATTCTATCTGTGGTTTTTCGAGCATTTCTCAACCACCCGTCTTTGGTATTCTCAATGTAAAAATAACCGTGTTTCATGTTAGATTTAACATCTACTGTGTAATATCGTGACCATGAATTTTTTTTGATAGAAAAATCTGCACCTTGAATTTGTTTTTGTTTGTCGTCGCTATGATTAATAACTTCATCATAGGTATTGCGCGCAAACTTTTCCCAAAGTTGTTCACCTTGAACAGCTTTTTTTATCTGCTCTGTATTTCCAAATGCTCCTTCAAGAGTATTAGTCCACTTGTTTGTAATTCTGCTCATGAAATTATTCTATTATATAGTTACGCAATAGCAAGATTATCATCATAATTTTGTCTATGCTTTTTAAAGCCATCAAGCCAATTGCAACGCTTATCAACATATATTTGACAAGTGCCCTGCGGTTGTTCACAGCTAATTAAAATTGCAATGAAAGGAATATCAATTCCAGTTCTTTCTAGCAGCATCTGACTGTAAGCAGATACTTGCATGAAATAATCCCAAATGTTGTCTCTAGTTTTGATTTTAGAACTGGTTTTGAAGTCAATAATAGCAGGATAATTGTCGAACTCTGCAACACAATCCACTTGTCCTGCTACTTTCAATTCATCAGAATACAAATGTTGCTCCATACAAATAATTTTAGATATTCTGTTCAACATGGGTTTGAATTGATCAAAAATCATTCCTAGATCATTATGATACAATTCTTTGTTCAGATAACGTTCACACAGAGTGTGAAATTTTGAACCTCTAATAGCAGCAAGACCTTTGATGCGATCAGCTTCTTGAACACCAACCCATTCACGCCAGCGTTTCAATTGCTGTTTCTTAGGTTCAGACAATACAGTAGTTACAGAAGGATATTTGTTGCCTTCAGGGGTAACATAATATCGTTCGCCAGTGTCCTTTGTTACTTTTTGTAACTTAGGCAGTTCAATTTTCATACATTTAGTATACAGGAATTTGGACATATGTCAAGAACAATATATAAAAAAGAAAGCGCATTAGGGTTACTAATACGCTTTCAGTTGCGTCACGGTTCGCAGAAAAGAAACTAGCAAATCTGCCGCATCAATTACATCTTATTCGAATTTTATGCTGTAACATTTCAGCAATGTTAGATGTAATTAGCTTACGTTCTTTATGCTGTCTTAGCACAGCATTGCTTTAAGATGCGTAATACCAGCCAGGAGCTTCGTTCAGAGATTGAACTTTATTAAATATGATGTCTAGCGATTTTACTCGTGATGGTCTTACATCTCTTACCGAATGCCATCTATCATATACTCCATTCATATGTAAATGTATCCATTTACACTCGCCTGTGAGTCACGGCGTTGGACTGTTCAGGATATTGCCTTCAAGGGCTCTTCCTTTACTTCCTACAGATTTTGCTATCAATGAACTTCCATCATTATACGAGATAATGATACAAGTGCAACTATTTATTTTATTTTATTTTTTCGCCTTTATCGAATTTATCGAAACCATTGTCAATCATGTTTATTAATTCTTTCCGAACAAAATTGACAAAAGCATTTTGCTCACTGTCCTCTAGAAGTTGCACATAAAAACCAAGAACATTAAACATGACTGCTGATACAATTTTGGGCTCTATGTTAACTTTTTTACTGAGAGGCTCTACTGCGAACAACAATAACTTCTTAGCTTTAAGAACCTGCAATAACGGTTCAAAATTATACTTCTTGCCGTTATATTTAACGTTCAATATGTGGCTCCAAATATTTTAACATCACGATTGTAGTATGTACTACCGTCCTGTGAGTCAAGAATGTTGTTGTTTGCGTTTGGTCCTCTGTCTATAGCATCTTCAGGTAATGATTGGCGCATTCTTTGTTTGTAATAATCTTCTGGAGTATTGACTGTTGCGCACCCTGATATAATAAACGGTATAATTAATAGAATATATTTCATAAAATTTTCTGGGCGTACTAGGATTTGAACCTAGGACCAAGGCATTATGAGTGCCCTGCTCTGACCGCTGAGCTATACGCCCCAGTTAGCGCGGTATGCGAAACAACTCACCGCAGGTAGGGTCGTTCACAACAGAGCCTGGCTTATAGTCAGCAGTACTTACAACGAAATCAGAATATGGTGATTTGTAGGTGTTGTTACCAGCTTTGATAGCTAAAGGGAAATTTTGCTGTACATTACGCACCGGGCGATAGTCGTTAGGATTATATGCTGCTTGTTGTTGACGCTGTTGATAGTTTATGTTATCTCCTGCCATGTAGTTGGCTAAAAGCCCTCCTGCAACCAATCCAGTTAGAGCTCCAATCCATTGAGCATCTGGACCTTTGCTAATTGCAGGAGCAAGCATGTAGCCTAATCCAGCTCCAGCAGCAGACCCGTATAGTGTTTGTGTAGGCTGGCCTGTGTAAGGCTGCCATCCAAGCTGGCAATATCCAATGGAGGTTGTAGCTACTAATGCTATTATTGCTTTCTTCATATCATTATTATATATGTTATAATTATCTTGGCAACTATTATCTGTCTTCTATAATGTTGAGAATAAACGCAATAGAAGTTATAAGGAGCAATCCGGCGCAAGTAACTAAAATCATACAGTTATTATAATTATAAAATTGTAACTTGCAATAATTATTTTTTTTATTATAATTAAGTATGGACAACAAAGATTTAACAGCTAAACAATTGCCGTGTGGTGGATATGCTATTTTTGGCATTGACATAAAAACAAAAAGTAGAATACAAGTTGGTTATGTAGGCCCTAAGCTGCCTGTAGAGGAATATTTGAAGGGTGTTAAAATTGAGAAATGAAATTAATTGATACTGGAATTGTTCTGTCAAAGAAAGAAATTAAAAAATTAAAAGAACGAGGTAAGCTTCGCGATAATCTTGAAATTTGGGTAGATAAACACAATCATAAACTTGAATTGATGCGAACATGCACAAGTTTAACTGCTGCAGTTAGTTCGTTTCTGGTTTTGTTGAAAGTTTTTAAGATAATTTAACCCGCATCTGACAGGATTCGAACCTGTGACCCACGGATTAGAAATCCGTTGCTCTATCCAACTGAGCTACAGATGCAGTATTTCAGAGGGTACGGGATTCGAACCCGTGTACCAGGAGTGAAAATCCTGGGTCCTGGACCCCTAGACGAACCCTCCATTAAAAAACGGTACCTCCGGTAGGAGTCGAACCTACATTGTGCGCTAATCTGGCGCCGATGCACGAGTATAAATCGTGGGTCTTACCATTAGACGACAGAGGCATACCTTTGCCTCCTATCGTATTCGAGAATTAATTGAGTTAACAAACGCAGTAAGTTTGTCAAAATCTTCTTCTAATGACGTTAATCTTGATTCTAAATCCCTGATGCGCATTTCATGCTCTTCAGCATCATAATAAACTACAGTGTTGTCTTTAGTTGCAGGAACGGTACCAGATGTGCTAATGTTGTAAACGTCATTTTCCATACATGTAGTATATATGAAAATTATAAATGTTCAAGAAAAAAAGAAGGCAGAGATTGTTATATCTCTGCCTTCCCCACTAACGCCCTAGCGCTAGCAGTACCTTACTCAGGTAAATTAAGCCGCGATAGCAGCTTCAGACTTGCCGGAGCGAGAAGTCTTGGCAGACTTCTGCTTGCCGTTCAACCGGATGATCCGGTTAGCCTGCTCCTGGGTCAAGCCCTGGAGTTCGCCCCGACGAAGGTTCTTAAGAACCTCGCGCGAAACGTAATTGCTGACGATCTCTTCGACCGTCACGCCAGCCTTACTGGCTTTGTTCTGGAGATACTCCAGGTTCGTGGGCCGGGTGGTCTTGGTAACCAGGCAGGTAAGCACCGGCGTCTTATTCTGCTTAGTGTTGGTGTTGTTTGTCATAATCTGTTCTCCTTATTATGAGTGACTTTTAGATAATGTCAAGCTTTATTTGAGCCATGCAACATTAGCTGGCTTGCTTGTTTCCTTTCACTTCTAAATTTGTCATACCTTAATAATAAAGGCATTTGAATGCAGATCAAGAAAAAAGTTCTAAATAATATAGAGATACATGTTATTCAACATGTTTTTTTGAAGGAAAATACATAATTTACATCATTTTTAATATAGAAAGGAATAAATATTTTATATTATGGCCAGGATTCCCACACCAGAAGACATTGCAAGAAGGAGACGCAGTGCATCACAAGAACTTAACGTTCAAAGAGTAATTGCACATAAGACAGCATCAAGAGGTACATCCAATAGAACACCAGATGAAATTGAAATAATTTCTCAACAAGCTGAACAAGATAGATTGAATGCTGCTTTGCCTCAGCCTTCTGAATATAAAGATCAAGTTGTAGAACAAGAGTTCGGAGAAGAAATATTTGAACCGGTTGATGGAATTTCATTGAGCCCTTTTGCAGTTTTCAATCCAACCACATCCATTTACGCATTAGATGATAGCACAGGCACTCAGAAAATTTTCAATTACATAGATGCTAATGATGTTCTTGCTCAGTCAAAGAATGGTGATTGGACTGTAGGAGTTCCTGCTGGGTTTCCTGGTTTCGCAGATTTTTGTATTGATACTGTAGGTAATGCATATTTTGTAGCGAGGCAAGGTGCTCCTAGAAACATAACCAAGCCTGCTGCTACAGTAAATTCACAATACACATATTTGAGCTCCAATTGCATAAGTCGTCTTGCTTACAGCACAAGTTCTTCTTTACCCAAGGTTCCACAAGTAGTAGTTTCTTCGCCATGGGTTGATGCAAGATCCACACAGAGAGAGTTTTTTGCATTCACAAGCGATTCTACCATTGACATTGACCCTCGCTACAGAGGAGCTGCTGCAGGTGCAAATGGAGCTACAGTAGTATATGCAACTAACTCGCAGCGCAACAATGTTGTTAAAGTAATCTACACACAAACAGTTTTAGTTAACCGTTATCCTTCTCCTTCTACTTTCACTACATCCTGCAAGTCCATGATTATTGCAGGAGCAGGAGATGATGATGCTGGTCCTACGCAAACAGGGTGGGGTGATGGCCCTGGCTTGCAGTCCACTTTTAATAACCCAACAGGTCTTTGTGTTGACATCAAAGGCAACATTTATGTAGCTGATACTAACAATTCTAGAATAAGAAAAATTTCTCTTGTGTCTGGTACTGCTGATCAAATAACAGCAGATTATGTAGTAACCACTATTGCTGGTAATAGCACACCGTTAACATTAGACAGACCCACAAAAGTAGCTGTTGATGATGCCTTGAATGTGTACGTTTTTGACCAAACACACATCAAAGTGCTCAAGAACCTAGAAAATATAGATAACCCTGTTTATGGAACTGCATGGACTCAGACAATAGCTCGCTCTTCTCTTCCTTCTTCTGGTGATGTATTAGGCTTCACAGTGCAATTAGAAGGTGCAAATTACATAACAGATTCAAAGAATGCATTGTTCTTTACCTATGCTAACAGTAATAACATTCACAAGCTTGTTTACAATACAATTACAAATACCATTCAGCCTGTGTCTGCATTTGCAATTTCTAATCCACGTACACCTGCTCGTTCATTGCTAGCTCTTGCATTTCCGGAGAGAGCTCCTTGGACTGAAAATTCTCCAGTACCTACCCCTACACTTACAACAGGTGTTCAAGGTGTGAATCCGACGCCTACTCCAACAGCTTCTCGTCAAGCACCTGGTCCCACACCTACAAACACACCCACAGTAACACAAGTTTCTGTTCCAGTATTGTACAATATTGAATCAACTACAATTAATACTTTCAGGGCAGTTGGACCTAGGAACAATGTACCAGTTCAACTAGGTAATTGGAAATGGAGTTTCACAGGAATTGCTAATGATTGCACTCAAGTCTTCTTGGCTTACACTAAAGACGGAAGAAACTGGAAGTCTATAAATGGCACCAAAGACAATGGCAGAACAATTACTGTAGAGTCAGTTGACATGGATGACGCTTTCTACTTGGTGCAGGTAGTTGAAGCCAATGGCTCTCGCCGCGCTGTTAGTGGTACTGCCAGATTCAATCCGAAAAGAAACATCTTCTTGCCTGCAGCAGGTGTTGTACAGACACAAACGCCTTCGCGTTCAACACCCACCCCAACTGCAACACCTTCACCGACACCTGGATTTGTTAGACCTACCCCGACACCCACTCCTGCAGCTGGTACCGGTCGTATAGTTAATGTAACCGGTGAGCCTGGTACCAACAAACTCACAATACATTATCAACCTTGGAATATTAATTCTGCTGTATACTTTATGATTGGTGATGGCGCTCCTTTCCAAACCGGCCCAATTGGCGGTACATGGGCTGTCAGACCCAATGCGCAAGCCGGTGGGGTTGTTGGACCGGTAACTAAGACATCTAATCCTAAGAATTCTTCAGGTACAATACGGCCTATCACAATAACATTAACTTTACCGTATTATCATGTAAAGAACTTTAATCATGTTATCCAAATGGTTGAAGTTCGTACAAGCGGCACAGTCCCGGGGTCTTTGATTCCTTATACATCTCTACCTGTTGTTGACCCAGCAAGATGGAGCAGAAGTTCTGCAGTAGTGAGATTCAATCCTTACTTCCAGACATTTAGTGCAACTACAGCATTTCCTGATGCTAATATAGGCGAAAACAACAATCCATAATTAGCCCTGATCAGACTCGAACTGATACTTGAACGATTTTAAGTCGTTTGCCTCTGCCATTGGGCTACAGGGCCGCCATTACAAGTCTAAATCAGGTAATTTCAAATCAATGTGATATTTTTTCTTAAAATAAGCATCAATCTCTTCAATAAGCTTTTCATATTCTATTAAATCTTTCTTGTACCTCACGTACAACTCTTCTGTCTTATCAAAGATCTTTTGCATCTTCTCTTCTCGGGCTTCATAAGTAATGTCTTTATCCTTGTCAATAATATCAACTTCCTTGTCAATCTTAAGCGTTTCATCTACATAAAAGTCAAATTGAGCTTCCATAATGTCTAGCCTTTTAAGCTGATCATCCACATTATCATCATTTACTTTCTTTTTCATAAAACTATCGTACAGGAATTTTTCTAAAGGTCAAGAGAAACCTAATCTCCCCCTCTTGTCCTGTTCAAAAACTTCCAAAAATCTAACATTTTCCATCAAATACCAATCATTATTAATCTTTACAAAATTCTTAGATGGCGACAGTTCTTTAACTTCTCCTTCTAGGACATTGTGTTTTGATACAGGCCAGTTTAGAAACAGGACTTTCTTGCCTTGGATATCATTAAATTCCATTCACTTATAATAACAGATATAAAAAGGAAGTCAAGCTTATAAAACAGTTGACTGATTTACAGGTTCATATATAAAAATAGTAAAACATACTAAAAAAAAACTTGACCCAAAAATAAGAACTATTATACTATTAGTATGGTAAAAGAACCACCGTTTCCTATCGGTCTTAAAAAGACCAACATCGCATATATAACTGATCCAGAAAAAAAGCGTAACCGTTACGGTAGAATGGTTTACGGTCATAAAACCGCTGGAGAGATTTGTGTCATGACAGGAGAACAATTTAATGATTTTAAGTCTTATGAGCCAGGGAGATACGGCAGATCTTCTATCAAAACTAGGAGTAAAACTACAGGTGGCGCTTCTGGAGCACTGGCTGGATTATAATGAAATACTTGACAGAACAAAAAGAAGCGCTTGTAGCTGAAATAGATAAGCTGGATACACAGCAACTGTTAAACCGTATAGCAGATATAGATGTATACCTAGCGTATGGAAAAACTATAAAATGGGGGTTGCGTAGGTTTAATTCGCCCCTCCTAGATCTGTTGAATCTGGCTGACTATGAAGAAGATCAGTTTTACATTAATTATCGCAAGCTGCTTAATATGAAGCTTTTAGATAAGTGTACATCTTTTACTTTGTGGCCAAAATTAGCTTTCACTTTTTGAAAAATCAGGTACAATATATGGACAATATGAATTTGCAATTAGACAAAACAAAGTTTGTTAAAGTATCAGATGTAGTTATACCTGAAGTATTCTTCAGGCGAATGAAGACCAATATTCAAGAGGTCGATGCCTTGTTTGGTGATGGTATTCTACCAGGTAGCTCAGTTACCTTAACTGCTCGAGCTGGTTTAGGTAAAACAACTCTCATGCTTCAAATGCTTGAAGGGCTTTCTTTAAATGGTAAACGGGTAGGATATTGTTCATCTGAAGAGTCAATTGAACAAATCGCTATGACTTGTAAGCGCTTGAGTGTAGCTAATATTCAGTTGTGCAACGAGAATAATATTGATACAATCTCCTCGTTCATGGATGATTTGGATGTACTTGTTGTTGACTCGTTTCAAGGACTAGAAGCTGGTAAACTCGCCGGTCGAGCTCTAGAAAAATATTGCATTGAAAAGCTTGTTAAACGCGCAAAAGAAACTGAATGTACTGTGTTTATTATCTGCCACAACACAAAAACCGGTCAAATCAAAGGCAGCTCATTGATCTTACATGCAGTGGATGTTACTATGAGCATTGAACCTGTTAAAGATGCTGAAGCTAACGCTCGTAGAATTGTGCTGAGCAAAAATCGCTTCGGCCCTGCAATTGACATTGAATGTTACATTGAATATTCAGGTTACAATTTCTCTACTGTTGTTCATGACTCTGATGATGTGGATAATAAGCCTACCAAGGCTAATATCAAAAAGGCTATATTAGCTTTAGATGAGATTAATCTTACAACCGTTATTGGGAAATTCAATTTAGATGCATCAAAAGCCAGCTTCCTGCTGCGAGAGCTTGTATTGGAAGGTAAGCTTGCTAAAGAAGGAAGGGGTAGCAAGGCTACATATACTAAATTATATATTAATATAGTTCCTTCTGATGATAACTCTAAATAATGTAACTTTAGTAGCTGCATCTGATATTAAGATTGCAGATACGTTCAAAAGCTTAAACAACTCTAAAAAGCACATTACATTTCATATCGTGACTGGGAAA
>OGWH01000045.1_pt1 | contig 15393 bp, 16 predicted proteins | sample 1575971 | NCBI WGS metagenome assembly OGWH01 (sample SAMN07581554, study PRJEB24739) | freshwater metagenome
TTGTTTAGTTTTTTTTACAAAAAACTGCATAAATAATTTTTTACCTTCCGAGTATGAGCGAGAAAAATAATAAAATAAATGTAATAAAAAGAGGAGGTGAATCAGAGCCTTTTTCAGTAGAAAAAATTAACAAAGTACTATCTTGGGCTACACAGGACATACAGGGAGTGAGCTTATCAGAAATAGAAATTAATGCAAAGTTGAACATTGTAGAAAATATTACTACGCAAGAAATACATCAAGTAATCATAGAGTCGGCTGCTAATTTAATTTCAATAGAAAAGCCTAACTATCAGTATGTTGCGGGTAGGCTGCTAAATTACCAGCTACGTAAAGATGTGTGGGGCGGTAAGCATGCCCCGCGCTTGCTAGATGTTGTTTATGCCGGTATAAGAAAGAAAATTTATGATCCGATCATAATAGAAAAATATACAGAAAGTGAAATAAACAAAATTGGAGAGTTTATTGATCATGATCGTGATTTAAATTTTACATATGCTGGTATAAAACAATTATGTGACAAATATCTGATAAAAAACAGAGTCACAAATAAAATTTTTGAGACTCCGCAATTTGCTTATGTGCTGATAGCTGCTTATGCTTTTATAAATTACCCTCAAGAGACAAGACTAGAATATGTGAGGCGTTTTTATAACGCCATATCAAAACATAAAATTAATTTACCAACACCTATCATGGCTGGAGTTAGAACCAATTCTAAAAGCTATGCTAGCTGCTGTCTTATAGGAGTAGATGACTCAAAAGAATCTATCACAGCCTCAAGCACTGCAATATCTATAGCCACAGCTAGCAGATGTGGCATCGGCATTGATGTATCTAAAATACGAGCTATTGGTGCACCTGTTAATAACGGTGAAGTAGTTCACACAGGTGTTATTCCGTTTTTAAAAATATTTGAGGCGTCCGTCAAAGCGTGGCAGCAAAACGGCTTAAGGGGCGGGTCTGCCACTACTAATCTGCAGTGGTGGCATTATGAAATTGAGGATGTCGTTGTTCTCAAAAACAATGCAGGTACAGATGATAACAGAGTTAGGAAGTTGGATTATACTGTTGGCATGTCTCGACTATTTTATGATCGTGTAATTAAAAACCAAGATGTAACATTATTCAGCCCGCATGAAGTACCGCAGCTTTGGGAAGCATGGGGCACTTCTAAATTTAATAAGGTGTATGAATTGTGTGAACAGGATAAGAAGATCAAGCTTAAGCGAAAAATTTCAGCAAGAAAGTTACTTTCTTTGATTGTTAAAGAGCGAGTAGAGACTGGGAGAATTTATATTCTCAACGTCGATTCAGCCAACGAACACACCCCTTGGCTAGATAAAGTGACAATGAGCAATCTATGCACTGAAGTTATTCATCCCACTATACCGCTAGTTGATTTTAATGATGAAAATGCAGAAATTGGAATGTGTATTCTATCTGCTATTAATATGCTTGAAATAAAAGATTGGAAGGATCTTGAAAAGACCTGCGATTTATCAGTAAGATTTCTAGAAGAAATCATTGATATACAAAAATACTTTAATAAAGCTGCAGAAAATTTTGCTAAAAAAAGACGCAGCTTAGGCATAGGGATTACTAATTTAGCAGCATTCCTTGCAAAGAACGGTGTTAAGTATGGCTCTAAACAAGCATTAAATTTACTAGATGAATACATGGAGCATTTTCAATACGCTTTACTGCAGTCAAGTGTCAATCTTGCAAAAGAAAAGGGTAAGTGTGAAAAATTCGACAGAACAAAATATTCAAAAGGCGTTCTACCGATTGACACATACAAGGACAAAGTAGATGAAATATTAAAACGCAAATTAGCGTTAGATTGGGAAGCATTACGTGAATCCATAAAGCAACATGGGTTGCGTCATTCAACATTATCTTGTTGTATGCCGTGTGAGTCGAGCTCAGTAATTCAAAGTTCTACTAACGGTATAGAACCAGTTCGTTCTCTTGTAACATACAAAATGTCAAAGATGGGTAAACTACCGGTGCTGGTACCTGGCATTGGTAAATATGAAGCAAATTATGAATTAGCTTTTAATTTTAAAGACAATACACCGATTATTAATACCAATGCTATTATTCAAAAATATATAGACATGGCAATTTCTACTAATATATACTACAATTACAACCATTACGAAAATAACGTGCTTCCTGACGCGGTAGTCATGAAAGAGTTAATGTATGCATACAGTGTTGGTTTGCTAAGCTTGTATTATAACAATACAGATGATGGTGACAAAGAGCAGTCAACCACAGTTCGTGACGCGGATTGTTCTAGTGGAGCTTGCAAGCTTTAATATATAATACAATAAATATCGTTATGAAGTCTGTCTTAAATACCAAAAATATTGATTACACCAAACAGCCTTTGTTCTTAGGCGAAGATTTAAATTTACAGAGATATGATAAATTTAAATATCCGATCTTTTTTGAATTATTTAAAAAGCAAGAAGAATTTTTCTGGTGGCCCCATGAAATTGCTCTAGGCAAAGATAGAAATGACTACAAAGAGCTTAAAGGTGAAGAAAGATTTGTTTTTGACACTAATTTGAAATTTCAAACATTAGGCGATAGCATGTTGTCTAGATCAATATATTCACTTAAAGATTATGTTTCTAACCCTGAATTGGAAATATGTATGAACACCTGGCAACGATTTGAAGGCATTCATAGCTACAGTTATTCTTATCTACTAAACAACGTGCACCCAGATGCATCTGCATTTTTTGACAGCATCATGCAGGACAAAGAAATTGTTGAACGCGCGGAATTAATCCGAAATAATTATGATAAAATTTTGGGTGCAGACGATAAAAAAGACCCAAAACAAAAGATATTTGATTGCGTCTTGGCAACAAATGTAATGGAAGGATTAGTTTTTTATGTCTCTTTTGCATGCTCGTTTTATTTCGGTTACCGTGGTAAAATGGAAGGTAATGCGAAGATTATTAAATTCATTCAACGTGATGAATCGCAACATTTTGCAATTACACAAAATCTTATAAAAATATTACGTGATGAAGACAGAGAGGGATTTGTTAGCACGGTAAAAAAGAGTGAAGATAAAATTTATGCAGTGTATGAACAAGCTACAAAAAATGAAATTGAGTGGGCACAGTACTTGTTTAGTAAAGGATCGTTGCTAGGCTTAAATGCTGATGTGTTAGGTGATTATTCTAAATGGTTGTGTGATAACCGCTTGCGTTCACTTGGATACAAGAAGCTTTTTAATCAAAAAGAAAATCCTATTTCTGGGTGGCTTGACAGCTATCTTGACAGCAGCAAAGTACAAGTTGCACCACAAGAAACAGAGATATCTGCTTATAAAATTGGTGCTCGTGATACCAATATTACAGAAGACGTGTTTGATGATATCAAACTATGATTACAACACACACAATAAAAACATTGTCAGAAGAAGAAGTGTCTGTGTTGTTTTTTATTATAGAGCAAAGTATGCCATGGTTGACACCAAACATTAATTTTATAAAATTATTACGCAAAGATATAACATTTAAAATATTAGATACACTCAAACGCCAAGCGCTTCCGGACAAGCAAAATATTTTTGATACATTAAAAGAAAAGCTAGCAGCTGAATAATAAATAAATTTTGAAGGAGCAGTTGTACTTAGCTTACACTAGGGGTGGGTTGGTGGGAACCTCATGAGGTTACTGGTGTTGGCAATAGATATATAATGTATTTTTATTAAATAATAATATGGCAGTGAGCGCTGATAATCATATGCTCTATAATTCTGAGTTATATAAAAAATACCTAGAAATACGAGAACACATACTTAAGAACAAATGGTACATGAGCGAGAAAGCTGGTAAAGATGTGGGTTTTGAATCTGCATTAATTAACTACTACGCTTTTCATCACAACCAACATAATCAAAAATAATTTATTTCTTTGCATTAACAACAGGGTTACTGTTTAGTGCCGCAGATTTTGCAGCACCTTGAACTATGTCTCTAACTTGAGCATTAGAATCCGGCTGTGTAGAAGCTAATCCTTTGAACAGATGACTGTGAGGATATACTTTTACACAGTCTTCATCGCGGCCTGTACCATACACAATAATAGGCATTTTGCTTGCAGTAGACCCACCGGAGCCTGTATCAGCGCCTTTAACAGATCCCCTGTTAGGACCTGAAGCCAGCATGTTATTGCTACCTGTACCTGACCCATAGACAGGCACATCCGGGCCACCTTTTGTACCTGTTGCTGATGCAAACACAGGAATGTATTTTGTATTGGGGCCTGGATAACACCCTTGACCGCAAGGTATTAGAGGTGAACTAGGTGATAATACCTGTCCAATATCAATGTATCCTATAATTTTATCCCTTTGAACTCGGCCGCATACTTGTGTTGCATCTGTGAAGCCCATGTAAGGCGGCCCATTGTTTGACGGGGCATTTTCTTTATAATAATTACCGTTGTAGTTAATAGCAAAATTAGACATAGGAACACCGAATCCTATGATCTTACCATTCATGTTTGCTGGGTCTGTAGATGATGCAGCAAATATTTTTGCTTGCTGAGTAGCTTGAATTTCTGTAGGCACAGTTATATGATGACCGGTAATTTCACCTTCCACATGCAACCCGCCTACAATTGTAACGTTATTAGTTACACCCAAGCTACCATCAATTAATACCTGCTTTCTGTCACGCTGTCTTATGCTTACAACATCACCAACTAATGAAAGTCTTTTACCACCATCAATGTTAACCTCATTAGCGCTAGCTATGTTAACTTGTGCACCAGCAACATTTGTTATTGATCCAGAAATATTAACTGGGCCGTAAGATTTCATATTTAAACCGCCAGCACCTACCTGCACATTGTATCTATTACATACATTTAATGTGTAATTACCCCCCGGTAAATCGTCAACATGAACCAATTCTACTAGCGGGGTCGCTGTTCTATTCATTATAGGCCCGTATTTACCAACCACTACATCTGACAAATACATTTTTCCTTTTTCATCAACACGAACAGATCCAAAATCATTCATGACCATGCCAATAGTTTCAATCTTGTGTTTTGTTATCTCAACAATTTCACTGCCACCAATGCCCATCTTTCTTTCAAGATCAAGTAATTCAGACTGCTTGCTCTTGTACATGTTGCTCAAATTTTTCTTGCGCGATTCTGTGTTCCACTTACCGTCTTGTGAGCTGGGGCTTTTTGCTGATCCTCCGCATGCAGGACATGTTATGCCCATGACTTCGCCGCGCTTGGCTGTATAACTTGACCCGTCAACTGTTCTGCTTAATCCTTTAAGCGGGGCAGAAAACTCTGGTGAGCCAAGCGGTCCAACATACTTAGCACTAGGGCCATCAAATCCTTTGCCGTAAATGTAATCGCCACCAGAATCAGCTACTGTGGTTTTTACTTCATTTATAAAACCGTCTTTAAATGAATTGTTGGTAGAAAAATAATGATTTTTTTCTGTGCTGCAAACTGGGCATTCTGCAAAATCACCAGACCTAGATTGCAAAGATGAGGTTAATTTTAACAGTTCGTTGCTTAGCTTATCTGCTCTTCTTATATCAAATAATTGCTTTACATCAGCAATTTCGCTTACTATTTTTTTCCACTGAATGTGCAGGTCAGCTTTTAAATTACCTATTTTTTTATAAACATCGCCTTGTACTACTGTATCGAAGTCTCTCTTAACAAACGTGTTTTTATCACCCTGCACAGTTAAAAATTGATCATTTAAAATTAATTTTTGATCATTTCCAGTAGCCAATGTAATGTTAGCTTGATTGTTAAGTTCAAAAAAAGATCCTGAGTAGTGAGACAATTTTATTGCTTCTCTTTTGTCTGAATTTACAAATGCTAATGTACCGCCTTTTTGATTAATTACATATTTGTTTCTGTAAGTTTCAACATTAATATCATAATCGGATTTATTAGCCAATCTTTTATTTTCATATGTACCAGGATAATCCAATCCCTCATCTATACCGGAGGTATTACCGTCAAATGCACCTACGCCGCTACCAGACTGAAAAATACTAGTCCAGCTATCTGCACCGTGAGCAACAGCAAACACCACTGGGTGCAGAGGATCCCCTGCATTAAAAAATATCCAAACATGCGCTCCCACATTAATTACTGGAAAAGCTCCACGCGCACAATTGCTGTAGCATTCAGGTGTGTAATTAAAGCTAAGCTTGTTAACATTGTTAACATTGTTTTCTACAGGATCACTAAAAGCATCCTTTAACCTGTAATAGTCTATATCAAATAAATTACCAGGTTTCTCCCCAATCTTATCTTTGTTTTGACTGTATTTTGATAATTCTTCGCTGTGACTATCAACCGGTCCCCATTGCGTTTGATATGTGTCAGAAGATGTCTTGCTGTTGTTGTAATAAGTTGATGTAATATTGCTGCTGTCACTTATAGTACCAAAATCAGCAGCAGCATTGTATCTACCGTTAGAACTTTCGCCGGCTAGAGGCGCAGCAATTTCAGCCCACGGTAATATTTTCTTGACTTCATCAATAATAGTTGATAAGCTGCTATCTATATTTTTTCCAGGAAACTTAAACGCTTTATCTGTTGCAGATAAGCTACTAGACCAATTGGAAAAAACTGTTGGGGTGACATGGGGAATATAAACTTTTACTCTGCCACGTTTTAACGGGTCATTATTTTGCACCACTATGCCTAAATAATGACCGTAATATTTCTTAGAGTTCATGTTGAATATATAATATTTACTTGTATAATACATTTATGCTAATGAAAGTATCACATGAATCTCCTGTATCTATTTTAGCTAAATCTAAGGAATACAACGACTTTGACTATTGTTTAGTGCATCTATTAGACCAACATACAGAATATTTAAACTATTATAAAACTGCAAAAGAGTATGATAGAGAAGTATTGCTAGACAACTCTATCTTTGAGCTGGGCAAAGCATTTGATTCAGTTCAATTTTTTAAATGGGTTAATGAGTTAAAGCCTAACATGTTTATTGTACCCGATGTTCTAGAAAACGCTCAAGAAACAATGCAAAGCTACATAAAGCACGCTGAGTATGTAAAGCAAACTAAACAATCTTTCACTACAAAAGCTATTGGAGCAATTCAAGGACGAACATGGAATGAATTAAAAAACTGCTATCGGTTTATGTCATATGAAGCAGATATGATAGCATTGAGCTTTGATTTTAGTTATTACGAAATTGTGGGTGAAGGTGATACAAAGTTAGAACGGTTTTGTTCAGGTAGACAGCGGTTTATTACAGACTTAATAAATACTGGTGTATGGGATTGGAGCAAACCTCATCACTTGTTAGGATGCTCTCTAGCTAAAGAATTTAGATTTTATGTCGATCGAAACATTTACAATATTGTGTCTTGTGATACTAGCAATCCAATTGTTGCCGCTATTCATGGATTGAAGTACGACGCCGATTACGGCTTACAAAGTAAGCCTACAACTAAGCTTGCAGATTTAATAACACATGAATTCACTCAAGATCAGCTTGATCTTGTTAATTATAATACTAGTATGTTTAAGAAGATTATAAGAAGATGAGACCTTGGATCGCTTTCTTTAGTCAAACAGGAACAGAGATACACAATCTTTCTAATGCATTAAGCATTTATCCAGACTGCATTGCAACAAACAAACAAGATCATGCTACAACTAACGAATGTTTGATTAAGACTACAGAGTTTAGACAACACAAATTAAATTTACCGAATCTGTGGTGTCAATTATCTAAGTCGCCCACAGTCAGTGAATATAAAAATGTACTTGACCAGTTTAATAAACCGGTGGTGACACTGCATGGTTATCTGAGAATTGTTCCTAAAGAAATTTGCGAAAAGTATGAGATATACAATTTGCACCCTGGCTTAATAGACAAGTACCCGTCGCTAAAGGGGTTCAATCCTCAAGAGCGTGCATTTACAGAAGGCTATAAGTTAGCCGGGTGCGTCATACACAGGGTGGTACCTGAGGTTGATGCAGGTGAAGTGCTAATGAGTCAAGGAGTAGGCATTGAGGGGCTTAGCTTGCATGGTGTGTATGAGAAGCTTCATGATACAGCTTTAGATTTATGGAAAAGCTTTTTTACAGCATATAAAATTCTAGAAAAATAAAATGGATATTTCTTTACATTACGAGAATGTTTTTCTCAAGCCAAACTACAATTCTGTAAAATCTCGAGCAGAGATTGATACAGATGTAAATTTCTTAGGCAAGGTGTTTCGCTTGCCAGTTGTTCCCGCTAACATGAAATGTTGTGTAGACTTCGATGTATGTCAAATGCTTGACTCGAAGCACTATTTTTACATTATGCACAGATTTGATCATGATATTTTTGCATTCATAAAAGATGCAAATGAGTGTAATTTTAATGTTGTATCTATTAGTGTAGGTATTCAAGAAAAAGATAAGGCATTGATTAATAATATTGCTAAGCACAGGTTTAGAACTGACTACATAACGATTGATGTCGCACACGGTCATCACTCAAAGGTCGTTGATCAAATAAAACACATTAAAGATACTATTTCTGATGTCAAAGTTATTGCTGGTAATGTTGCTACTCGTCGTGGTGTTGAGTATTTGTCAGATGCTGGTGCTGATGCCGTGAAAGTTGGTATAGGTGGTGGATATGCATGTACAACTAAAGACAAAACTGGGTTCACATACCCTATGTTTAGCTGTGTAATGGAGTGTGCTGATAATGCAGCTGTACCTATTATTGCTGACGGAGGAGTACGGTGCAACGGTGATATAGCTAAAGCGCTTGTTGCAGGAGCTAAGATGGTGATGTGCGGTTCAATATTTGCAGCATGCTCAGACAGCCCTGCGCCTGTTGTCAGAGACGCATCCGGTAGAAGATACAAGCAGTACTACGGGTCCGCAAGCATTCACAATAAAATAGATAAAAAAAATATTGAAGGTACCATGAAGCTCATGGACACAGATTCATTTACTTATCAAGAGAAAATGTTGGAGTTAATTCAAGACATGCAAAGCGCCATAAGCTATGCAGGGGGTTGCAATCTCAAATCACTCAATTTAAATAATGTTGCTTACGGAGTAAGACTTTGAATCCTGACGATGTAATTAAATCAGTAGAGGTAACATACCCTGAGACGTGTGAGGAATTTAAAAAAATTCAGCGCGAGCAATATGAAACATTTTGCAAAAAACAGTTTGATTACGGTCCGCACAATATTTCTCTAGGATCAGATTTACACAAAAAAGAAGACATTGACGCTTCTATATCTGCTATAGTAGTGCGCTTAAATGATAAAATACAGCGCCTCATTAACTTAGTTTTAAGAAAAAAGACTTTTGAATCTGCTAATGAGCCTATTTTTGACGCTTTTAGCGATACGTCTGTATACTGCATTATAGCAGAAATTGTAAAAAGAAAAAAGTGGTGCAAGTAGTACTTGCATAGCTTGGCTTTTCCAGTTATAATATAATATGTTTATTTTTAATTTGTTTCGCAAATTTTACAAGAAAAACACCTTTAACCGTGATTTGCAAAAACTTATAGAACAATTTAAAGAATTAGAAAAAGAAAACGCTATAATGCTAGAAGAAATTAAGGTGTTGAAAAAGTTGCTATATGGTTTAGACTTAGATATAAAGAATAAGCTTAAAAAATGAACGTTACATTTACTGGTCCGCAATGTTCAGGTAAGACTACTCTGCTCAAGCAAATGAAGCAGACCAGGGATATAATGGATCAGTTTTTTTATATAGATGAAGTAACTAGATTGATTAAGCGAGAGTTTAACGTTCCTATTAATGAAGAAGGTGCAAATGATACAACACAACTATTAATCATAAACAAGGAACTAGAGAATTTATTTAAATATAATTATGAATTGTGGCCAGGGTGTCGCGGTGTTGTGCATGACAGATGCTTACTAGATGGCTTAGTTTATACAGAATATTTTTTCGAGAAAAAGCTTGTTAGTCAACAAGTATGGGCACAAGCATTGAATTATTGGATGAAATACCATACCAAGTATGATGTTATCTTCTATCCGGATCCGCATGAAATTAAATTAAAAGACGACGGTGAAAGAAGTACAGATACAGAATTTAGAAACGCTATAATACAAAAATATGAAAATTATTATTTGAATCACTTTCAATGGAAAGACCGCATACATATTTTGCGAGGAACAGTTGAAGAACGCGTTGAACATATTAAAATAGTCCTTAATGAACACCACACTGGATAATAGCAACATTTCTAAGCATTTAGGTAAAATTACTGGATATAAATCCACGTACGACCCGTCATTGCTAGTTCGCGAACCGAGAATTAACAACAGAAAGCATTTGGGCATTACTGATGAAAATGCTCCATTTTCAGGATACGATATATGGAATGCATATGAAGTGTCATGCTTAACTAATGAAGGCATGCCAATTGCTGCAATTGCTAAAATTGTGTATCCATGCAAGAACCGGTATATTGTGGAATCAAAGTCTATTAAATTGTACATGAATTCGTTTAACATGCAAAAATTTAAAGGTAACATTATTAATGTATTGATGGAATTACAGGAAACTATTGCTCGTGATTTGTCTAAATTACTTGAAACAGAGGTTAAAGTGTATGTTCGCCTTACTAAGGCTCTGGATGATGAGCTGTATTACCCCCCAGTATTTAGTAATAGAAACTACCCCACACTAGAAAATAACATTGATGTAACGTACATTACAGCACCGGCTTATGTAGAGACGCCTGGTATATTAAGCGCTATTGAAATCCCTGAAGCTAGAATACAAAGATTTCATTCTGCTTTATTGAAAAGTAATTGCAGAGTCACTTCTCAGCCGGATTGGGGCGATGTATACATTCATTACAAAGGAAAGTATGAGATCAATCAAACTTCGTTGCTGCAGTATGTTGTTTCATTCAGAGACGAATGCCATTTTCATGAAGAGATTTGTGAGACGATATACATGAGGTTGTTTACAAAGTTTAAGCCAGAGGAACTAATGGTAAGCTGCTTGTATGTAAGGCGAGGTGGTATTGATATTAACCCTACTCGCGCTAGTAATTATAGCTTGCTCGACAAGATGCTGATTGATGAGCACAAGTACTTTGTAAAAACACCAAGGCAGTAATATATGTTCTTAGCAGTGTTTGATAACTTTTTAGACACTGCTCTTTTGGAAGAGGTGGACAAAGAATTATTGCTAATAGAATGGTCTAAGGTATTTGAGAGAGCCAACTCTTATATGCTAGAATGCAATGATATAGAAAAATACCCTATCTTAAAAAAGATGTTTCAACGGTATTCGAGCTCATCTTTTTTAAATTTCTTGGAAAATATTTCTAATATTACAGGAATTATATCTGACCCTTACATGGTCGGATCAGGATATAGTCAGATAAAAGACCATGGCGATCTTAAACCACATATAGATTTTAATTGGAATGACAAATTAAAACTATACAGATCATTGAGTTTTATAATTTATCTCACCACACCAGAGAATGGAGGCGATATTGAGTTTATTGATTATGCTAAAATAAAAGTGAAGCGAAACAGGGCTGTTATATTTAGCCACAGTGAACAAATTAGACACATGGTACACCCTGTAACAGGTACAAGAAATGCTATTAGATTTTTTTATTATACTTCTAACTTGCAAACGCCTTCTAATTCTCACAGAAGCCTATATGGCATTGAGAGCGGTAAGCCGGCTGATGTACACGGTGAATAATCAAAAACCCCTTTTAAATGTTTGGGTTGACGAAAAAGGAGAAACGCCTCTGCACTATAATTTAGTAGATAATTTTCAAAACGAGCAATTTAAATTTACGAAATTAGAATATTTGTCAAAGTTTTTTTGTTCAACTGTCAATTTTTTATATGACATACAATTTAAAAGGCTTAACTGTGATAAGTTGTGTGAGAACGAAGCCAACTATATTATCGCGCCTTGTGCTTGTTTAAATACAGTTTTACAGGCTATTAGTGTAGTTACAGAAGAAGTATACAATATCTGTAAGAAGTTTAATTTAAAATTATTATTTTTTTGTATAAAAGAATGTCCGAGTATATTGACTATCAAAACTATAGATGAATATGTTAATAAATTTTTGGTAAATAAAAATTTTAATTTAAAGTATTTTAAGATAGTAATAAATGCATTTGATAAAATTGTAGTATCTAAAAATAAAGATATGTTTTTGTGTATAAATTATTTTGATAAATTAATGAGACATTACATACATACATCATTTGTAGTGCCCGAATACAAGTTTATTAATAAACGCGCGTTTGATTTTTCTGTTTTAACTGGTACTTTGTATGAAAGGTTTGACAGAGTAATTATTTTAAACGAATTATACAAATTAAATTTACTTAACAGTGGTTTTTTTTACACATTAATCAATACAGATGCAAACGTCACAAAAGAATATATTGAAAAAAAATGCAGTACAACTGGCTACAAAATAAAAAATACATTCCTTCAACAGTTATTGCAGCATAAAGTTTTTAAAGGCAGCGGTGCACCTTTAAATCGCGATAATGATATTTATCTGGATAGAATTGAATGGCAGATACCTCATCAAGTTTACGATAGCTACATACACATAGTTCTTGAAACGCAAAGCGAATTACCCAGCATTACAGAGAAAATTTTTAAGCCTATAATTGCTGGTGTACCCTTTGTATGGTATGGCTGTAAAGGTATATTGAAATTTTTAGAATCTTTAGGATATAAAAGATATAATTTTATTAATTATGACTTTGATTGTCTTGACTGTGCCGAAGAAAGAAGAAACACGTTATTAAAAGAAATAAAAAGGCTTAGCTTGTTGAATTTAACAAATTGTATTGTATCATCAAAAGATGTTGCAGATCACAACAGAGAGGTGTTTTTAAGAGCTTCAAATCTTAATGAGCTTTTAAAATTATGAACGATTTTAAATATCTTTTTGAATTTGAAAAAGCGGTTGCTAAGTTTTTTTCTGCACCATATGCTGTGGCTACAGACTGCTGCACCCATGCATTAGAATTATGTTTATATTTAAAGAAATACGATAAAATAGTTTGTCCTTTTAATACTTACATATCTGTGCCATTTATGTTAGAGAAAATTAAGAGAAAGTATGTTTTTAAAGATATTAAATGGTCAGGTTATTATTACCTTACAAATGATGTTGTTGATGCTGCAACATTCTGGAAGAGAGGTGGATATATAAAGAATACAAAAATGTGTCTTTCTTTTCATCTTAAAAAACACATTAACATAGGCAAAGGTGGAATGATTCTGCTAGACAATAAGCACGATTATATTAAGTTACAAAAAATGAGATATGACGGTAGATCTATATATGATGGCATTCTTTACAAAGACGATAATATAAGGGAGCTAGGGTATCATTATTACATGACGCCAGAAACTGCAAAACATGGATTAGAAATTTTTAAAGTTAAAAAACATATGCAACCTAAAGATGTAACATATTTAGATTACGATAATTTAATGCAATTTGATTTCTTTAAAAAAGAAAAGGGGCCTCGCAAGAGACCCCTTTTTTGAAATGTCCTGGGACTTACCAGGTGAAGACGTTTTCTTTTTTCCGTCACCCCATCGTTTACTTCGTTTAGAAGTAAGCGACTTTTTGGTTAGGCTGGAAGGCCTCGCCAAGGTTCTTGAGGATAATGACGTGGTAGTACAAGTTGGCGCCAAAGATGTTGTCGACAACCCCGTAGCGGGTCAATAGACCAACACGAGGAGCGAAATCATTAGGACCAATTGTTCTCTGTACCATTACAGGAATGTAAGGGCAATAGATAATACCGGTGTCATAAAACTCAGGTCCCTTGTATCCCAATAGTGCGTATTCTAGTCTAGCGGAACGACCACGGGAACCACCGAGCTCAAATTGAGCTTCAGTGCGGGTGTCACGGTAAACGTTGAATCTGCCACCAAGAGATCCGACCTTTGCTACCCCAACTGGTTGGGTGTTTACGTTACCCTGTACTGGTACCCACTGGAATTCAGGAAGCATTTCGAGGATGGCGCACACACGAGGTGTGGCAACAACGAAATTAGCTGAACCACGGCGGTTACGTACAGCGATACGATTAGCTTCAACGATTAATCTCTGATAGAAGTCGCGATTTCTCTCGACTAACCAGCGGCCGTCTGCCGAAACAGGGCTCCATACGCTATAGCCTTTGCCATAGCCACCGTTTAATGCGGTCTGGATCATTCTGATGATCATTTCACGATCGATCTCGGCCTGTAGCTCATAAGACATAGCGTTTGTGAGCTCAGTGTCGATATCAATACCGTTCATGTTCTTCAGATCCTGCTCGAGTTCAACTGACCAACGTGCAGCGAGTCTACGAGTGCCAGCCTCAACAGCTGTCTTCTCGAAGCTAACTACAATCTGAGGAATTCCGGAAGTTAATTCGTAATCCTTTAGTACTTTAGCAACACCGGAATCAGACTGGACGAAATCAAAATCACCAGCAGCACCAACCAGCGAGCTGGAAGATGTGCCTGTGTATCTTGTATCGAGGTACTGATAACCTAGTTCCTGGCCATCGGCCTGATCCTGTGGCTTAAGAGAACCACCGGAGAAGGAACCATCAAGCTTCCCATCGGAAGCACCGAGAGCGCCGGCTTCGTACTTGTAACGTAGCGCAAAAGCTAGACCAACGGGACCGCTCATGGGCTGAACACCAACGATTTCGTTGGAAATCAGCTCAGGGAACGTTCTGCGAATCATCGGGATGAGAATCTTAGGAAGACGAGCATCGCCTGTTGCATAAGAATCGGTATTACCGAAAGCACCGCCAGTGGCGCCAGCATTGACGCTACCGAAAACACTTCCTGTACCACCAGCAACATTGCTAGCTTCGAAGCACCACTTCTCTTGGTTTTCCAAAAGAATAGCAGTGTTTAAGCGTGTATGATCATCTTCAATAGCCGCAACATTGGCGGAAGAGTAATCCAATACTGGACTCCACTTCTCGAGCAATACTTTGGCGCGATTTTCATCGATGTAAGCCTGTGTAGGACGAACTTTATTTGCCATATAAATTATTTTCTCCAAAATAATAAACTGTCGACCTTAAAATAAACTATTCAGGCGTTATAGCCTCAACAAAAATAGAAATTAGTACTTGCCAAGCTCAGACATGTAGGTTCCAAAAACTGGATCTACATCTGTGGGCTTAGAAGACTCTTCAATTACTGGACGATCAACTTCTGTTGCTTCAGTTTCAGTAATTGCTTCTGATTTTAGATTGTCAAGCCTCTTCTCTTCTGTTTTGTCAAACATCTTGACTGTGTAGTCAAAATTTTCGTTG
>OGWH01000046.1_pt1 | contig 15315 bp, 26 predicted proteins | sample 1575971 | NCBI WGS metagenome assembly OGWH01 (sample SAMN07581554, study PRJEB24739) | freshwater metagenome
GTTTCCCAGTCACGATAAAGGCCCAGTTTGCAGATGCATCGGTTGGAATTGTCAATGAAAGATTTGTTGTTCCATTTGATGTAATCAATCTCATTTCATCATTGAGTGAAAGATTTCTATCACTAGAGACTATAGATGCTTGAAATGCAGGAGCCGGCTTGAGCAATCCTGCAAGATATGATGTTGCACTTAATGATGAAATTGGCATTATGATATCTCCGCAATAAAGGCATTGAATGATACAGATGCTGATGATGCAGATGCTCTGACAAATGAATTTGATGGCAAAGCTATGCCAAGGCCTAGAGAAAATGTATCATTGAGTGGAATTGATGCATCGTAAACAATAAAGTTTGGAATTTCTGGAGTTCCTTCTGTTGACATAATTGCAACTCTAGCAGTTTGATTGGAAGATGTTTGATTGCACACGACAATGCTTGAAAGAACAGACTGAACCGATGCGGATGTATTATACAGTGTTCTATAGTTTGTTATTGTTCCATCTGCTGCTATTTGAGAATATTTATAGTTTGTTGTCACAAAAACTCCTTATGATGCAAAAAATGTGTGAAAGTCTGTTGCAGTTCCTGCTGCTCTTAGGGCAGCATTGGCACTTGCTGATGATGCTATTGATTGAGCAATTAATTCAACACTGGCAGAAGTTGTATATTCATTCAGTTTTGTATCAACTGACTCTGCAAGAGACTGAATGTTTCCATTGATATTTACTTGGTCAGTGCCAAGTGGATAAAACAGTCCTTTTGTTGTTGTTGCCATATTTTATATTATACACTATTGTTTTTTATAGGATAGAGAGATTTGAATTTTATCTCCCGCCACATTTTGTCGTGGCAGTCCGGATTTTAATGGGAAAATGGCCTCATCATCATCTAATATTTCATTATACGATAAAAATGTATTTGAAACATCATTATTGACCTTTTCTTCAAATAAACTATTGAACACTCTATAATTTGATAACCTTCTTTTAAATCCAACAAAAACTGTTGAGCTTGATACAGATTTCAAAGACAGATTTTTCATATAGTTGCCCGACAGATATTGGCCAGTTAAAAATGTTCCTCCTGAAGGAATATTCGGGGTAGTAAAAGAAAATCCATTTCCTACTGAACTTGTAGATCCTAATACAATATTTATATCAATAATGTTCAATGTTGATGATTCAAAATAAAATGCGGACGAGCTACCGTTGCCAAGATAAAAATTATTTGAAAATTGTGGACTATAACTATATTGCGTTGTGCCCGGGGCACCTCCGCCACCGCCACCTCCAGATCCTATTGTTGCATATGTTGCCGATGCTGACGCAATGGTTAAATATGTTGCTGATGCTGAACGATTGACTTCTGTTGTAAAATTTGATGCAATGGGAACCGCACTCGCATTGCCAAGCCAAAAATGCCCGGAAGCTATATTTGGAATATCATTTGTTCTTAAAATTGAAGAAACAATTAAAGAACCATTTGAATGAACTCTTGCTACTTTTGCTATATTTTGAATTAAATTTGTACCCGTTGGTTTTGTTAAAGTTAATCCACCACCGGGCTTTACATATACAGTTGAATTAGATGACGGAGTTAAGCCATCTATTGTTGAGGTATCGATGTGCCGTAAAAATCCTCCAACCTGAGCAAAACCTTCAGCATTATTATTGAGATCTTCATGTATCAGTCCAACTGCCGGCATTGCAGATGCTGTTGAGGCATCTGCTCTACCGACAGTCAATACTGTTGATCCACCAACAGATCCTGTAATAAAAACTGGAGTGCCAGCTGTCAGAGTTGATCCAGTAGTATTCTTTACCTGAAGCAAAATCTCTTCTGCTGATTCTGACAGATATTTCCAGTCTCCATCTGCATACATTCTTACTTGAAAAGACGTTGTATTAAAATAAAGTTCACCTTCTACGCCAGATACAGGATCTTCAGCTAAATTTGCCAGTCTAAGCCCAGTTAAAAACTTTCTTGCCATTATATTCCTATCCCGATATTGTTACTCTATATTGGCTGGATGTTGGAGCAACAGCAAACACTAAAGTTACAGAGTCAACTGATGTTCGTTGAACATCTGCTTCAACAGTGTCATAGTTTCCTGAATTCTCAAATATCTGAACAGAAACATCTCTTGTTCCAAGATTGTGCGTCACAGCAATTGATGTCGCAGAACCATTTCCAATATCGGTGCTGTATGATCGTACTATTCTGTGAAAGTTTGTCCCATTATTGGTTAGTGTCCACTGATCATCTGCTTCATTCCATATAATCGATGTTGCAGCAGATGCTCCTCGATATACCTGAATTCCAGCATTGACAAGTGGTTCAACAGAAGCACTGTTGTAGTTCAGAACAATAATATTGTCTTCAACGGTAACTTGCTCAACATTGAGCAGCGTTGTTGATCCACTAACTGTTAGCGATCCCAATACATTAAGATCATTTTGTATTGTGACATTATCTGGTAATCCAATGACAACTGTTGCGCCTTCACCTGTTCCAGTGACTTCAATTTCATTTGCTGTGCCGCTGATAGATGCAACATAGTCACCTGTTGTATCAGTTCCAAGTGCAACTGAATTTGCTTGAACAGATGCTGAAATGTCGATGTTTGACGAACCATCAAATGATGCCTGTCCAGCAACGTCCCCAGATATTTCAATTGTTACAGGAGTATGAAGTTTCGATGCAGTTGCTGCATTTCCTGTAACGCTTGCACTGACAAGATCTGGCAACGATAAGGTAACAGATGCTGAATTGACTGCGGCAGTCGATCCATTTACGAGAACTTTATTTTCTGTTCCAGAAAGAGCAAGTATTCCAAGATTTTCAATACCTAGAATATTTGATACATCATCATATATTACTCGTATTCCGGTACTTGCAGAAACAAGAGCTCCTACAATATCTTCAATTTGTTCTTGAGAAGAACCAACTTCTTCCCATGCAGTTCCATTGTATATTTTTAACTTTTTACCCACTGTGTCATAGTAGAATTGACCTTCTACCGGAGTGCTTGGGTCTGTCGCAAGATTTTGAAATACAGCATTTCTCAGCTCAAGCTTTGTCAGGTCAATGGGGGTAAGAAATTTCTTAGCCATTGTTTATCCTCCTCATGATAAAAATGCCCTTCCAGCAAAAGAATTGGAAAAGCTAGCAATGATTGTTGTTAAATTAGGGTAATAATAACTTCCCTCAACAACATTGCCCGATGAGTCAACAACCGTAATGCTGGGGTAATATCCGAGATTGTGAGTAATTGACCATGTTGTTGATGCAGATGCTTGCTCATGTGTTGTGCCAAGAAGGCTGTAGTCAACTGATCCTTGAGGGCCGGTATTGGACAATTCAATTTTATAGTTTCTTTCTTCTACATTGACTCGAATATTGTTTTCTGATATATTGACGTCTACCGGCTTTTCTTCAACTTTCACAATCAGTTTTGACATTATCTTGTTACCTCAGGCGTTACACTGAACTTTCCTTCTATAAGTCGAGTAACAATTCCACCACTGCTTGTAATTTCTAGATCGTATACATAATCTCCAGGCTTTATCGCTTTTGTGACATGCGGTGCAACGCTTATATCCAACATTCCTGCACTTGCAGTAATAACAATGCCGCTTGATGATGTCAGGCCAACTAAAAAGTTTGAAGCATTGTAACCATCTCTTACCTGCATTTTTGCTGTATATCCACCAAGGTTGACGGCTACGTCATCAATAAGATATGTCAGTGTCTGTTGAAACGTAGCACCTTGAGGACAGATCATATTGTAGCGACCGGGAGTCATTTCTTATTAGCCTTCACTTCTTCATATATAAAATCTGTTTTGGTTGACATTTCGGCAATCTGTATTCTCATTTGACTTTGACATGATTCAAGTCTATTGACTTTATCAGCCATGCTTTGACCTTCATTTGGCCATAGCTGATATTCAATTCTTTCGAGCCTTTGAATAAGATTTCTTCCCTTGATATCTTTGCCAATAAGATTATCAAGTTTAGAAGTTGTTCTATAAACAAAGGCCAATATTGTTATCAGTCCAAAGATAAATGCCCAGTTCTCAGCCAGCATGTTTATTAGCATAAACACCTCCTTATATATTATAGCAATATTTTTTATCATATGTTTGAGTATATTTAAAGACTTTTCTCTATAATAAAGATATATGAATATGGAAAGATGTGACAGATGCATTGCTCGGGCATATTGCAGAGCTTCTCGAAAAAATAAAGAGCTGTATTTCTGTCATTATCACTATAGAAAATATGAAAAAAATCTGATACTATGGGCAAGATTAATTGTTAATGAACATAATGTGATATTATATACAATAAGAGATGGAAAAAAAATTAATGAATGATGAACAAGCATATAAATTTGCTCTTAATGCAGCATATCAAGGGAAAAAAGAGGGAGGCATTCCAATAGGTGCTGCTCTTGTTGTTGGCAACAATGTCATTGCTACCGGATACAATAGACGAGTTCAAAATAACAGCTCAATACATCACGGAGAAACCAACTGCATTGAAAATGCCGGAAGACTTTCATCAAAAATATATTCTCAATCAACCTTGTATACCACTCTTTCTCCATGTACAATGTGTGCTGGAACAATATTGCTTTATAAGATTCCCCGAGTTGTCATAGGAGAAAACATAACATTTCAAGAAAGCGAGCAGTGGCTTATCTCTCATGGAGTTGAAATTGTTGTTCTTAATGATAACGAAACGATAACGATGTTTCAAGAATGGTGCAAAAATAATGCAAGTTTGTGGAATGAAGATATAGGAATATGAACTTTTTAGGAAATTCATTATGCTTTGATGACATTCTTCTTGTTCCCCGGCATAGTTCTATTAAATCTCGTCAAGATATAAAATTATCCATGAATATTGGATCTATTAATTTAGACCTTCCCATTATTGCCTCTCCTATGGATACAGTATGTGATGTTGACATGTGCTATGCGATGGCTCGTCACGGAGGAATGGGAATTCTTCATCGATATATGTCAAATTATGATCAATTAAAAAAGGTGAAGCAGCTTGTTGACTCCGGTATTGGATTTGGAGTTGCCATTGGAATAAACAATGAAAGTCATGTGAATGATCTGTATGATTGTGGAGTACGATGTATGCTTGTCGATACCGCTAATGGCCACAATAGCTACGTCATTGAAACAGTAAAACGACTTAGGCAATCATTTTCTGATATTCATATTATGGCAGGAAATGTTTCAACTCAAGAAGGATTTGCTCATCTTGCCAATGCCGGTGCCAATAGCATACGAGTTGGAATAGGCGGAGGATCGGCTTGCATAACAAGAATAGTCACGGGCCATGGAGTTCCAACATTGTCAAGCATTATGAAGTGCAAGACATGGAAAGATTCAAACTCAGACTGTGCCATCATTGCCGATGGAGGCATTAGGTCAAGTGGAGATATTGTCAAGGCATTTGCTGCTGGAGCTGATGCAGTCATGCTTGGATCAATGCTTGCAGGAACCTTTGAATCTCCGGGAAAAATTATTGACCATAATGGCCGAAGAGTCAAGGAGTTTCGAGGCATGGCAAGTTTCGAGGCACAAAAAGAAAATAATAAATTATCTGTTGTTGAAGGTATATCATCCTTTATTGAATATAAAGGATCTGTTGACAATATTCTCAATTCAATAAAAGGCGGTATATCAAGTGGTTGTTCATATTCAGGAGTAGACCGTCTTTCTTTACTTCATAAGTTTTCATCGTATATAACTGTATCTAGTGCATCATTATCAGAATCAATACCACATATAGGAAAACGGAGCTAATTAGTTGGAAATTTTCTAATACTAGAAAAGGTGATTCGAACTCATCTGGCTTCACGCCGAAATACGGCAATAGAAAGGAGAAATAAATTGGCAATGACAACAGTAGATGCTCTCATTCGTGAGGGCGAATATGGATCACGAGTAACTGCAATTGAGCCGGGAGGGTCAGAATTTATTCCAGTGTCAGAAAGACATGGAAAAGCCAAAGACCTTTTTGCGATCTGGGCAACTCCGAATCTTGAGTTTGCCACAATATTTGTTGGAATGATTGCAGTACTTTTTTTTGGCCTTAATATATGGCAGGCATGTCTTGCTGTCATTCTAGGAAGTCTTCTTGGATCAATTTCACACGGCCTTCTTGGAGCACGAGGACCACTGTTTGGAGTGCCAGAAATGGTAATTTCTCGCATATCATTTGGTTGGAAAGGCAATATAGTACCATCGGCATTAAATGCTCTTCTTGCTTCACTTGGATGGTTTGCAGTTAATACTGTAACAGGAACGTTTGCACTGACATCACTTTTTGATATTCCATTAGTTATGTCACTTCTTATAATTGTTTCAGTACAAATTGCTTTCGCATTCTTTGGACACAATATGATTCATAAGACAAACAGAATATTGCTTCCATTTTCCATTGCTGTTTTTACTCTTGCATTTTTCTGGGTTATTCCTAGTGCGGACCTAACCGTAAATGCTGACAGCGGAAGTCTTGGTGGCTTTCTGATTGCACTTGGTGCTGCCTTTGGTTATGCATCTGGATGGAATCCATTTGCATCAGACTACAGTCGCTACCTAAAGCCTGACACAAGTCCAAAAGCTGTTGGACTATGGTCAGCCGCAGGACTGTTTCTGTCATGCTCGATTCTGATGGTTCTAGGTGTATTTGCTGCAACACTGGCACTCCCAGATGGTGGAACACCAACTGATCAGTTTACCTCATCAATGCCTACAGGAATTGCAGCACTTGTTCTTGCAGGAGTTGTTGCGGGATCAGTTATTGGAAACAGCCTTAACGTGTACAGTGCAACAATGTCATTTCTTTCCTTGCCGATCAAGATTTCAAGTTCAGCAAGAAGAACCATTGCCACTGTCATCTTTGGTGCCGCAGGTGGAACTGTTGCCTACTTTGGTCTTCAGAATCCAGAAACATATACAAACTTCCTTCTTATCATTGCATACTGGGTTGCAGCATGGCTTGGTGTTGTACTGACTGATCAGTATCTTCGTCGTGGTAAAAAAGTAAGTGGATTTCTATTTGACAAAAAGGGGCATAATCCATTTGCCGGAGTTGTTGCCTTTACTACATCGCTAATTGTTTCTATATGGCTGTTTAGTAATCAGGTACTCTATGTAGGAATTGTCCCGCAAGCATATCCTCAGGTTGGCGACATTGCCCCCCTTATAGGATTTATTCTTGCCAGTGTTATTTACACTGTCTTGTTTAAGTTAGAGGGACTTGGTAAAAAGCAAGAAATTCTTATTGTTAAATAACGAGGTATAAAAGAATGGGGTGTCAATAAAAGGCACCCCTTTCTTATACTTAAAATAGCAGTTTTTAAATCGCATTTATAATATAACTAAATGGAAGAAATAAAAGAAGTATGTGATAGATGTGGATACCGGGCTTATTATGAAGTTCGGGGTAAGGGAGGATCATTGTTCTTTTGCTATCATCATTATAATTTAATTAAATCCTCGATCAGCACGTGGGCAAAAAATGTAACAGACCAAAGCCATCGACTGTCATGATATTTTTTTCTGCATTTCTTCACATTACATTGTATCAATGCTATAATATTTTATATTACTAGGTCGTTGAAAGGAAGGTCATGGAGAAAGTTCTCGATAAAGGCTATGTAAGGCTCATTTCGTTCATGGGAAGCGACATCGATATTGTCAATGCTGCCCGTGTATCTTTTGACAAAGAAATATTAGAATTATCAAGCAAAGATGAAATGCTTATTAAATATTTGGTTAAAAACAAGCACGACTCGTGCTTTAGGCACTGTGCTCTAACCTTTGAGGTCTATGCTCCTTTGATGGTTGCAAGACAATGGTACAAGCATGCAGTTGCGTCATCTCATGTCGATGATCAGCTTGGTTGGAATGAAACATCAAGAAGATATGTAACAGAAAATGAACAATTTTATATACCGTCGATTGATGAATGGAGATCTGCTCCTGAAAACAAAAAGCAAGGATCAGGAGATGCTGTGGATCAACAAATCGGAGGTAAATATACAAAACGTCTTTCAGATATGATTAAAATGTCAATGCAATTATATAAAGATGCATTGTTAGATGGAATAGCTCCTGAACAAGCAAGAATTTTTCTACCTGCGTATAGTCTTTATATACGATGGAGATGGACAACAAGTTTAAATGCTTTGATGAATTTTTTGTCTTTAAGAACAAATACCGGGCAGGTTGGGGCTCAAAAAGAAATTGCTGAATATGCCAATGCCATCAGAAAGCTCAGCGAACCAATTTATCCAGTAACAATGGAAGCATGGAAGGAATATCGATGATTTCTAATCTTAATTTCAAAAATAAATTATTAGAACAAGACAATAAGTGTTATTGGCTTGGAATTCCATTTCAAGAATCATGGAAAGAAGGCCATCCATTTTCCCCAACCATTGATATTATCAATGAGAATAGGGGAATGGAATATGATAATTTTGTTATTTGTTGTTCTTTTATACACCGGGCTCGGGATGGTTTTGATTTTACCCATTTTCATCATGTCATTGTTGATATTCTTCAAGTTCTTTTAGATGGAGAACATAGACCACGATATATTGATAGTATTATGATGGTAAGAAAACAACAACAAGATAGAATAATACCCGAAAATAATCAAAAAGAAACCATCAGAAGTGTTATGGGAGAGATTGCCCATCTCAATCCAAAGCTAGCAAAATATGCCAATGCTGTGCAGAGATCGACAGTCTCTCCCACCGATTTAGTCTAGTGATCTTAGTTCAAGGTTGATGTCGTTAATGAGTTTTGTTATTCTTTGTTTTTCTTCTTTTACCTTGGTTTTTGGTAATTGAAGTTTTAATGCTGCTAGTCTTTTTTGCAATTGAGATTTACGATTTCTAAGATCTTTTGATTTTACCTGCTTTTCTACGATAATGTCTTTAGTTCTATCATCGATTGGCTTGGCAGCAAAGGGATTGAGCTTTGATGGTTGCTTGGTTACTTTAAGCATATAGCCGTCATCATCAATTCCTAGCTGTCTTGCTTTTTCAACATAGAAGGTGGGATCATTTTCAGTTAGATACCAGTGCATTGGGTCATAGGTGTGTCCTGTTCCATTGGGACCACCACCCCAGTCGCCACCCCATCCGATTCCTGGAAATTCGCTTTTTATTTTTTCAATTTCTCTTAATTGAGATTTTGTTAGAGTGCCTCGTTTTGCCATAGGGAATTTGTCCCAAGAAAGATCTATTGCTGTTCCTGCTGCATGATCTGAAAGGCTAGATGAAAATCTTGCAGCTCTATAGATATGACCACCGGTGTATTTATTTAGAGGATCTATTCTTTTGTGCCATTCTGCTGCAACGGCAACAAGGTAGTGGCCGACATCTCTTCTTAGAGTAACTCTTCTTCCCATTGGAAGATCTTTTGTTTTTGTACCGGGAATTGTATATATTTTTAGTCTTGAATCCCCGGAATGTATACCGGGCCATCCAGATAGAGTTGTTGCCATGATTTTACTCCTTTTATTTTAATTTGCCGCCTCTTTTCATTTTCATGGGCTTCATTTTTCCTCCACCCATATATTTTGGAACACTGCCACCTTTTTTGTATGGCATAAGAGTGATACTTCCATCTTTGTTCTTTTTCATAGGCATAAAAATATTATACACCTTTTTGTTTATAAATTTTCATTTTGGTAAAAATTTGAATTTTTTATTTTTGTGTATGATGCGGATTTTTTATAATAAAATAAAAATAATTAGTGAGCACATACCGCCTGGCAAAAATATCATTAAGTAGGCCGGGCGAAAATCGCCGGTGCAGGCCCCTGATTACGGGGCCGGCTAAGGGTTACCGGCTCAGGCTCTCGATGAGCCTGTCAAAGGCCGCGATGACCTCATCCCAAGCAGCCATGACGGCTGCGTCGACCTCGGCTGGGGTTGAGTTTGGCTGGATCATGGGGCATCCTTTCTGGCTAGGTGACCCTAGCCTATCATGGCTGACTGACACGACGCAACTCGACACGCCGTCGTGTGCCCTAAATCTCAGGCGACTTCGCCCTGCCGGCCCCTGTTACGGGGCCGACTAGGAATCCGCACTAAATAGTTGTCCACTTTCCATTTCCATATTCATCTCTTATATAGACTTTAAATGAACCATTTTTATTTGGAATAATTTTGATAATTGTACCCGAAAATCCAGAATTCTGACTTGTAATTGTGTCTCCAACTGACGGAATCATGTGACATCCCTTCTGGCTAGGTGACCCTAGCCTAGCACGGGCGGGTGACACGTGTCAAATCGAGGCGACGTCGCCGGACCGGCCCCATTTACGGGGCCGGCTAAGGGTTACCGGCTCAGGCTTTCGATGAGCCTGTCGAAGGCCTTGATGACCTCATCCCAAGCAGCCATGACGGCTGCGTCGACCTCGGCTGGGGTTGAGTTTGGCTGGATCATGGGGCATCCCTTCTGGCTAGGTGACCCTAGCCTAGCATGGGTCACTGACACGTGTCAAATCGAGGCGACTTCGCCGGGCCGGTCCCAGTTACGGGGCCGGCTTGGAGTCACAGAACCTCAAACTCCCCGGTCATTCCGGGCTTGTAATCGGGGTGAGTCATGATCCACTCAAAGGCCTCGTCGCGAGTAGCGAACGAGCCGAGGAAGCGATTCATGTAGTAGACCTCGTACATTTCTTACCCCTTCTGTTGTAGGTAGGTATACCGTAGCACGACTAACTGACACGACGCAACTCGACACGCTGTCGTGTGGCCTAAATCTCGGGCGACTTCGCCTTGCCGGCCCCTGTTACGGGGCCGGCTTAGAATCACCAGGCACTGTCCAACAACTCCAGTAGGCAGTTGAGCAGAATAACTGCCCCCTGAGTGTCATTGCCCTCAAGGCACAGGCCGACGTGCTTGAGCAGAATGTCGGTCGTGGCGGGGGACGGAGAGGTGGCCATGGTGGCTCCTTTCGGTGGGGTAGGTGAGTACACCGTAGCACGGGCGGGTGACACGTGTCAAATCGAGGCGACTTCGCCTTGCCGGCCCCTGTTACGGGGCCGACTAGGAATCACCAATCATAGCAAAGATCTTCGACCGAATTATAGCACGACTCGCACTCAACGGCATGAGAACTGAAGTTGACGCACGGCACCTCAGAACGGCACCAGTCGCAGAGCATGACATAGATATTGGCCGGGGGAACTTCGTGTGATGTGATCATGAGACCATGATAGCACTAGTCGACGACATAGGCCGATGACGTGGCCAACAATACAAGTTTAGCATCAGGCGACGTCGCCGGGCCGGCCCCTTTTACGGGGCCGGCTTGGAGTCACAGAACCTCAAACTCCCCAGTCATTCCGGGCTTGTAATCGGGGTGAGTCATGATCCACTCAAAGGCCTCGTCGCGAGTGGCGAACGAGCCGAGGAAGCGATTCATGTAGTAGACCTCGTACATTTCTGACCCCTTCTGTTGTAGGTAGGTATACCGTAGCACGACTGACTGACACGTGTCAAATCGAGGCGACTTCGCCGGGCCGGCCCCTGTTACGGGGCCGGCTTGAGTTCACGGATTGACGGTTGACCACTTTCCATTGCCGGACTCATCCTCAAGGTAGACCCTGAATGATCCGGTGGCATTGGCCACCACTTTGACAACAGTCCCAGTAAACGCAGAAGTCTTGGTCGTGATAACATCTCCGATTGAGGGGGCCACTGTGGCTCCTTTCTTGTAGGTGACTACACCGTAGCATAGGTGACTGACACGACGCAACTCAACACGCCATCGTGTGGTATAAATCTCAGGCGACTTCGCCTTGCCGGCCCCAGTTACGGGGCCGGCCTATAATCACAGCGGTCCCATGCAGACACTGCAATAATCGTCCTTGAACAACTCGAAGTCATAGAGCGGCTGGGCATCGGGGTCGCTATTGCACCCGAAGCACAGCAGTACCCCATCGTCGACATATGCGGCAATCCTCATCGCTACCTCCTGTATTTGGCTAGGTGTCCCTAGCCTAGCATGACTGACTGACAGGTGTCAAATCGAGGCGACGTCGCCTTGCCGGCCCCATTTACGGGGCCGGCTTGGAGTCACGAATTAGATTCACGAATCTCGAATGAGATGTCCTCGAATACTCCGAAACTGTACTCTGGCTGATCCTGAATCCACTCGTATGCTTCATCACGACTATCAAATGAACCAACGAAGCGATCTAGGTAGAAGACATCGTACATTTCTTACTCCTTCTGTTGTAGGTAGGTATACCGTAGCACGACTGACTGACAAATGTCAAATCGAGGCGACTTCGCCTTGCCGGCCCCAGTTACGGGGCCGACTAGAAATCCGCACTAAATAGTGGCAGGTAGTGGATTCGAACCACTGTAGGCTTTAGCCGACGGTTTTACAGACCGCTCCCATTGGCCGCTCGGGCAACCTGCCTCTTTACTTATCAATAGGTATACCGTAGCATGACTGACTGACAGGTGTCAAATCGAGGCGACGTCGCCTTGCCGGCCCCATTTACGGGGCCGACTTGGAATTGCCTAGAGTGCAGCAAGATACCACTCATCTAGCCTTTTGCGATAGTCCTCAATCTCATCTTCTGTATAATCGTCTCTCCAAACTGGAGCAACAGGAAGATCAACCTCGTCAACAGCCCTGAGAAACTCATCCAGTGTCATCATTGCAGCCCCTTTCTTGGTAGGTGACTATACCTTAGCACAGGTAAATGACACATGTCAAATCGAGGCGACGTCGCCGGGCCGGCCCCAGTTATGAGGCCGGCTTGGAATCACCACATCACAAGTTTTTAATTCAGATCATTATTATCAAAAATAGTATTGAGATAATCTTCAGAAATTAAATACCCGGAGTCTTTGGTATCATAACGGTAATACTCCTCGTCATCATAAAAGTCGTCATCCTCAAAGTCCTCGTCCTCCTCAAAGATAACCTCTTCTGGATCACGCAGTCGGGGCATTGTCATTCCTTTCTTGTTGGGTAACTACATGCTAGCACGGGCGAGTGACACGTGTCAAATCGAGGCGACTTCGCCTTGCCGGCCCCAATTACGGGGCCGGCTTTAGTTTCACAGGTCGATGAACTGACCGCTGATGTCGTAGACATAGCGTATCGTGTCATTCCACGAAGTCTCGCCATAAAACAACTTGGAAGTCTTTCTGCCCTTGTTCGGGACAAACTCCACCTTATAAAACTCAGCAAAAGGATACCCCTCGGACACCGTGACAGTGCCGTCAAAAGGCTCTCCCTTCCAGTGATTGTTGACGTTCACGACGCGAACCTTGCGCCACTCAGAAACCTGACTGACCTTGGGCTGAATGCTGGGCATTGGCATTCCTTTCTTGGTAGGTGAATACATGCTAGCACGGGTGACTGACATGACTGACATGAGGTATGGCTAGCGTAACAATGATCGTAACTTTAGCCATTAGTGAGGTGAGGCGACGTCGCCCTGCCGGCCCCAGTTACGGGGCCGGCTTGGAAACTGCCACTAGCCGATAAGTTCGAGTTCTGCTAGTTCCTCCTCTTCTGAATAGCACATCACTTCGTGGGTACCCTCGAAATAGTCCAAATAGGACTCAAGAGCACTTGTAAAGTCAAGTTGGCTCACACGATTCTTTTCGTATGAGAATGAAAAGCAATCAACCTCAATGCCCTCGGGAGAGTAAACGTTGGCAGTGTGCGATCCGTTCCACTTGATAGAGAAACCGTTCGGGAGATTGACGATCATTGCAGCCCCTTTCTTGGTAGGTGACTACACCTTAGCACGGGTGAGTGACAGGTGTCAAATCGAGGCGACGTCGCCTGTCTGACTTCAGTTACGAAGCCAAACAGAAATCGCCATCATGCTGTCAGATTGATATTGTCAATGCACTCTGGGCATATTGGGCACTCAATAACGCCATCGGAAAAATAACTGGAGTACAGCATCATGCCGCATATCTGGCAAGGGTCTGGAAAAATCATCAGAGGAGGGGATGGCAGATACTCGGTTGTCGTCATGAACAAAGACTAGGACTAGTTACTGACATGTGTCAAGCCGAGGCGCCCCACATTTATCTTTTACGACTATTGATATTAAATGCAGGATTATAGTATTTTAATATTGAATGTCTTAGGTTTTGTCTACCGTTTTTTGTAGAAGAAATAAGATCTATAAATAGATTGAATTCCCCGGAGTTTTCTGGGGTATCGATTTTTCTTTCTTTCTTCCAATACTTCTTTAATGACTTAATCATTGTTCTTATTTGGATGTTTGTTTTTTCTGTTATAAGTTTTTTTGTTTTTATGCCGGGCTGCTGCATTCGACCTTCTCAGTTCTTGAATAATCAATACTTTATTCTTGACAGGGAAACTGACACTCATTGTGACACGGGAGGATCGATAATGTATTTGTCAAGGTCGACTGCATCGATGGCCTCCTGTGTCATGTCAAGTCGCGTCAAGGCATCATGCCATGAAACATTGTCTTGGCTAAGCCTTTCTCTGACGAGTTTCTGAATTGCGGAAATCGGCTCGGGAGGCTTTTCAAGGTGTGCCAGGACAGTTTCAAACTGCTTGACTGGCATTGTTGGGGACTCATCATAAACCGGTACAAATTGTCCTTCATCAAAAATAAATTCTTTTTCTGTATTATCTATATTGTCATAGCAGGATATCCTAAATTTACTATATTCAATGTTTATCTTATTAATCGTATATACCGCCTTGTCTTGAATAATTTCATCTCCAACAAGAAGGTTTTCTACTGGAACTCTCATTTGTTTTCCTCCGAATTATCGAGCACGACAACCGACTTCACTCTGTTGAATAGAGACGGGTGCTTGCATGGGTCAGATGTTGATTGCACAGATACAATTCTACCATCATCGAGTTCTATAAGGTAATTGGAAAATTCGGGGTAATTATTCACTTCTCCCCTATTTCATAAAGATAATCTGACTTATCCAAAATATCATAATCATCAGTATATTTTTGATTCCGAATAAAATCAACGGCATCATCATGGTCATAAAACATTGCAATAAATCGGCTCTCTGGCACATTGTACTCATCAAAAGTATTGTAAAAAACGAAAGACCAATTATCATCAATAGTGATTTCCATTTGATTTTTCCTTTCTTGATAGGTGACTACACCTTAGCACAAGTGACTGACAGGTGTCAAATTGGGGCGCCTCCGTTCCCATGCCTGCATGTTACAAATAGTCGGTAAAGATATCGTGACTGGGAAACAGATCGGAAGAGCACACGT
>OGWH01000047.1_pt1 | contig 15219 bp, 20 predicted proteins | sample 1575971 | NCBI WGS metagenome assembly OGWH01 (sample SAMN07581554, study PRJEB24739) | freshwater metagenome
TGGGAATTGTCGGCTGGTTTTTAAAGGGGGCTTTAGATTCTGCCAAGGATACTAAAGAACGCTTAAATGACTTCCGGGTTGAGGTAGCACAGCAGTACACGCACAAGAATGACCTCCGGGACATTATAGTGAACATCAACGAAAGATTTGACCGGATCGAGAAAAAGCTTGACCGGATCATGGAGACTAAAAATGGCTAAAAATTATTTTGACTTCGATAATAGAGATATTCCTTATGAAGAAACTGAGGATTATAAAAATCTAATTGCTGCTCAAGATCGGGAAAATCGAGATTTTCGCAGAATGAATATGCCTTTAGATACAACGGATGAGCGTGACCGTCGTGAGATGGAAATGGTTCGTGGATCTGGTGCGGCTCTTAAAAAGACCAAGGCCCCGATTGTCACCAAAGAACAGCTTAAATCCTCTGGTTTTGACAACCTGCGTGACTATTTAAACGCCCAGAAGGGATTGACCCGCCGTGACGGTGCAGCACCTTCAAAAGCCGTTCCCGCAAAAGCTGCTCCTGCAAAAGCTGCTCCCGCAAAGGCCGATATGCCAACCAGAGCTAGCGTTGCCTCTGCTATGGATAAGGTTGGTGTTACCCCCAAAGTCGGAATCGCTGCAGGACAAACCGTAGATCCTACGGTTATGAAAGCCATGAGAGCAGCTAGCGGCAAAAAGGATGAAGATGAAATGGGCATGAAGCGCGGCGGTAAGGTTAAGAAGTATGCCAAAGGCGGGTCGGTTTCTTCTGCGTCTAAGCGGGCAGATGGTTGCGCAATCAAGGGCAAGACCCGTGGGAGGATGGTTTAAATGGACAAAGTCCGCAAAGTCATGAGGGAGTTCAAGGAGGGCGAACTGCACTCTGGCTCCAAAAAAGGTCCGCTTGTTAAAAGTCGTAAGCAGGCGGTAGCAATCGCATTGAGTGAAGCAGGAAAGGCTAATCCCATGAAAAACAAGATGAATTCTATGATGGCTAAAGAAGGTCGTGGCATGGCTAAGGCTGACCTGCAGAAAACCGGTATGAAAGGTTACGCTGGGGGCGGAATGCCAATGGTTATGAAAGGCGGAAAGCAAGTCCCTGCCTTTGCTGCTGACGGAGTTGGAAAGATGAACAAAGGCGGGATGAGCCTCGCTAAACACGCCTCTATGCCTGCATCTGAGGCCCACAAAGGTTTGAAATCTGGAGGTATGGCTAAAATGAAAAAGTCCGAAATGCCCAGCAAAATGGGTGGAGTAAAAAGTTCTTCAAACCCTGACGGCGTTATAACCAAAGGCAGAACCAAAGGCAAGGTAGTCAAGATGGCTGCTGGCGGTGAATCTAAAGCTATGGTTAAAAAAGAAGTTGGGTTCATGAAGAAAAAAGGCGCCCCCAAATCCATGATTAAGCATGAAATGGAAGAGGTGAAGAAGATGCGTTACGGCGGAAAATGCTAAATGAGACCTTCTCGTGGGATGGGGGCTATCTCCCCATCCAAGATGCCTAAAGCTAAAAGCTCTCGACGCAAAGACGGCGATGAGTTTCTTATGTTTAAACAGGGCGGAGAGGTTTCTCGTGTAAACGAGGCGGGTAACTACACCAAACCCGGGATGCGTAAGTCTTTGTTTAATAAGATAAAAGCCGGTGGTAAAGGTGGCGCTCCGGGGCAGTGGTCAGCTCGTAAAGCACAAATGCTTGCAATGCAATATAAGAAGGCAGGAGGGGGGTACCGAGATTGAAGGCCCCCCAAAAGAGTTTAAAAAACTGGACCGATCAAAAGTGGCGGACAAAGAGTGGAAAACCTTCTACCCAAGGACCAAAAGCAACCGGAGAGAGATACCTCCCTTCCGCTGCTATTAAAGCCTTATCCCCTGCGGAGTATGCAGCCACAACCGCCGCAAAACGTGCGGGTAAAAAAACCGGTAAGCAGTTTGTTGCTCAACCCAAAAGCATAGCCAAGAAAACTGCGAGATACAGATGACCACCACCGGCATATCAGACTTTAACCTAGATTTAAACGATATTGTGGAGGAAGCCTTTGAGAGGTGCGGGGCAGAGCTTCGCACAGGTTATGACTTGCGGACTGCCCGGAGATCGCTTAATCTTTTGTTTGCGGACTGGGCTAACCGAGGCATTAACCTCTGGACAATTGAGCAAGGCTCTCAGGTTTTAACGCCCGGGACCGCAACCTATAATCTTCCGGTAGACACTGTCGATCTACTGGAACATGTAACACGCACCGGCACCGGCACCAACCAACAAGATCTAACAATCACCCGGATTAGCGTTTCAACCTATGCAACGATCCCAAACAAGAACGCAACCGGACGCCCCATCCAAATTTATGTAGACCGTCAGAGCGGCGCTACAGAGCCTACAGGGGTCAATTACCCGACCTTTACGGTGTGGCCTACCCCAGACAACTCACAGACCTACACGATCGTTTACTGGCGTATGAAGCGTATCCAGAACGCAGGAAGCGGCGTAAACACATTCGATCTACCTTTCCGTTTCCTGCCCTGCTTGGTTGCTGGACTAGCTTATTATTTGGCAATGAAGATCCCCGGCGCCGAGCAGAGACTTCAGTTTTTAAAAGGTGACTACGACGAAGCCTTTAATCTAGCAGCGGGTGAGGACCGTGAAAAGGCGGCGGTTCGATTTGTTCCAAGAATTATGAATATGTACTAATGGGCAATAAGTTTTCATCTGGTAAGTTTGCAATCGCAGAGTGCGATAGATGCTCGTTTCGATACCCATTGAAACAGTTGCAAAAACTTGTAATTAAGGGTGAGATTGTTAACATTAAGGTCTGCCCCGAGTGTTGGGAACCGGATCAGCCTCAGCTAATGTTAGGTGAATACCCTGTTGAAGATCCACAGGCTTTGAGAGAACCCAGACCAGATATTTCTTATGTAACTTCCGGTGTGGATGTAGACGGAGATGTGTCTGGAGGTAGTAGAATTATCCAGTGGGGCTGGTACCCAGTGGGCGGAGCAAGCAGTTTTGACACGGCGTTAACCCCAAACAATTTAATTCTTGGAATCACACTCGGCACCGTAACGGTGGCAACTGTTTAGGAGTATCTCATGGAATACAAACAACCCAAACCGGTACCTGTGCCTAACACCGCAGGTTACCCAAACAACATCCCCAGCACACAGACTGTTAAGACTCGTGGCACCGGGGCTGCAACCAAAGGCACAAAGTCTTCTAAGAAGCTCGGATGAACTACGCCACTTTGTTCAAAACGATTCAAGGCTACGTTGAGAACGACTTCCCAGCGGAGACGCTCGCGTCTTCAACGGGCGGTACGGTCAGCTTTACGTCCAAAGAACAAATTGACACGTTCATACGACAGGCTGAGCAAAGGATCTTTAACTCGGTTCAGTTTCCTGACTTCCGTAAAAATCAGACGGGCACGACGACCGGCAGTAATAAATACCTAGCCACCCCGGTTGACTTTCTTGCTCCTTACTCTTTGGCGGTGGTAAATCCAACTACCAGTGAGTATGAGTATCTTCTAAATAAAGATGTAAATTACATCCGGGCGGCTTATCCCAATCCTGCCACCACGGGGATTCCAAAATACTACGCTCTGTTTGATAGCAATACATTTATTCTTGGGCCGACCCCGGCGGCAAACTATGCGGTGGAGTTGCATTATTTCTATTATCCTGAGTCGATTGTTACTGCTGGAAATACATGGCTTGGAGATAATTTTGACTCTGCCCTACTATACGGCGCTTTAGTCGAAGGATATACGTTTATGAAGGGAGAGCCAGATGTTATTGCTAATTACAACAAGCGTTACGAAGAAGCAATGATTCTGGCTAAACGTCTTGGTGACGGAATGGACAGGAGAGACAGTTACCGATCCGGTCAGATAAGGCTTTCGGTGAACTAATGGCTTTTACCGGAAACTTCACCTGTAACTCCTTTAAGACGGATCTGTTTAACGGAACCACCGACTTCTCTTCGACCACGACCTATAAGATCGCCCTATATACAAATGACGCTACGCTAAACGCTTCTACTACGGTCTACACGACTGTAGGTGAGGTGGTGGCTTCTGGCTACTCTGCTGGTGGGAATGTCCTTACCCCGACGGTTGGATCTACTGGCGGCACAGCATTTGTGAACTTTGCCAATACATCTTGGAGTTCCGCTCTGACTGCCCGTGGGGCTTTAATTTACAGATCAGGGACTTACGGGGGTGTTACTAACCCCGCTGTTTGTGTTCTTGACTTTGGTGCAGACCGGACCTCTACAACGACATTCACTGTGCAGTTCCCTGCGACAAGCAGTACAACCGCTCTGATAAGGCTTGCTTGATGTTTACTTCCTTTCATTCTGATCCGCCGACAGTTTCAATTAAGCCGATCCCACCAAAGGAATGGATTCCGCTTGAGAACGTCAAGATGGAAGGGACTATTAATACCGAGATTGATATTGTTAAGGCGAATGTATTTACCAATGTCAGGCTTGGATTTCAACAGGTACAGCCACACGTCACAAACGATGTTGAGGTTATGTTAGTCGGTGGTGGACCCTCTCTGGCTAAAGACATTGAAAAGATCCGAGAGCTGCGCGAGCAGGGCGTTAAGTTGATCTGCATGAACAACGCCTACCAGTACTGTATTGATCAGGGTTTAAGTCCTTCTGCGCTGGTGATGGTGGATGCAAGGGCTTTTAATAGTCGATTTGTAACTACAATTATTCCTGACTGCAAATATTTCATTGCTTCTCAGTGTAATCCTGAAATCTTTGCCAAGCTCCCCAAGGAGCAGACCTACATCTGGCACACCGGGGCCGAGGAGGTTAGGGAGATTTTGTTGGAGAACTATGAAAGATGTTACCCAGTCCCCGGCGGCTCGACAGTCTTGTTGAGAGCGATCCCTTTGTTTAGAATGTTGGGATTCAAACGCTTCCATATTTTTGGCTGTGATTCATGCTTAGAAGACGGAGCGCACCATGCCTACTCCCAGCCTGAGAACGACGATCAGCCTGTGTATGTTGTGAAGGTCGGCGGTAAAGAGTTTTTGTGTCACGCTTGGATGCTTGCACAGGCTAAAGAATTTATTGACTTAGTCCAATGCATGAGTGATGTTATTGAACTAGAAATCTACGGCGGCTTGCTCCGTCAAATCTTGCAATCTGGCGCTGACCGCGCCGCTCTAGAGGAGTTTTGAAATGGCTGCTTCAGCATGGACACTTTATAACGATGGCAAGCGTTACATCGGTAACGGCACCATCCAACTCGGGGCAGGTGGAACCGGGAACTTTAAGATTGCTTTGTTTCGGACATCTGGTAGTGCGACTGTAACCAACTTGGCTATCAGTACCTTTGCTTCTCTTACGGTTGCTCAGGTTTCTGCTACGGGCGGTTATGTTGCTGGTGGAAAGGCGATTGCTCCAGTTACAGGTCAGTGGACCACAGGCGCTTCGGCTTCTCAGATGAAGTTCACTTATACGACCGCTGGGCTTACTTTTACAGCGTCTGGGTCTTCAATTAACAACATCCGCTATGCGGTGCTTTATGAGTCCTCCGCCGGTAAGCTTTTGTGTTATGCGGCTCTGTCTACGGTTCAGTTTACTGTAGCTTCCCCTAACACTTTGACAATTCTGCCTGCTGCGACCGGTGTATTTACCCTGACCTAGGAGCCTTAAATGTCGGCTGGCTGGGGCATATCTCCATACGGGATAGGTAGTTTTGGAGGTTTAAACACCGTTACCCCCGGTGTGGTAGCTCTCACAGCCGCAGGTGTAGCTCCGTCTTTAAATGTTCAGATTGCCCCGGGGACTGATTCTCTATCTTTAGTCGGAGTAGTACCGGAGTTAAACACACAGATCTCACCGGGATCAGGCAGTCTCTCTGTAGTTGGGTTAGCCCCGTCTTTAAGTTTCACCATCGAACCGGGGACCAGAGCGGTTGTAGTAGCAGGTGTAGCACCCAGTCTGGCTGCAGAAATCTTTGTCGGTTCTGATTCTTTATCTTTAGTCGGGGTAGCGCCAGAGTTAAACACACAGATTGCACCCGGAACAAGGGCGCTTAGTATTGTTGAAGCGGCTCCGTCTTTAAGTTTCACGATTGAGCCGGGGACCAGATCTGTTTCAATAGTCGGGATCGCTCCAAAAGTAGATGCTGGAATTAAACCCGGAACAAGGGCGGTTTCAATTGTTGGAATTGCCCCGACCAGTGTAATAGGTCATGTAAGAATCCCATCCACGAGGGCGCTTGTGTTAGTAGGATCTGTTCCTACCATAAACAACCCAAACTGGGTTAATATTGACGACAGTCAGACACCAAACTGGACTGGAATATCCGATTCTCAGACACCAAACTGGACAAACATCCCTGACAGTCAGACACCAAATTGGCTGCCAGTCGCAGCATAGGAGCTTTAAATGACGGTTAACCGCACGACACTTCTCGATCTACCCCTGCCAGTCACTGGAACCGAAGCCGGTACTTGGGGCGACGTAACGAACAACGGCCTGACTCAGTACTTAGATGTTGCTATTGCAGGAATGTCTAACCTGACAAGTGCCAACTTTACCACCGGCGCCCTGACGATTGAGACCACAGAGGGTGACTCAATCGGTACAAATATCACAGCAACCAGCGCCCAGTATGCGGGGTTTAGGGTTTCTTCTCTGGCTCAGAACTCAATCATCACGGTAGGAAACACGGGGACAAACCCGGCGAGGTCTTACAGACTCATTAACGCAGATGCGACCTACACACTGACGTTTAAAGCCACAGGACAGAATGGGATCACGCTCCAACCGGGGCAGACAGCGGTTGTAGCCTTTAACGGTACGGACTATGTAATCGTCGGGATGGCTGGGGCAGGCACCGTTACGGATAATGCAGTAGTCCGATTTGACGGCACAACAGGAAAGCTCGTCCAGAACTCCGTAGTCACGATTGCTGACTCAACGGGTGACATTTCTGGGGTCGGCACTTTAAATGCCACGACAGCGGATCTGACGAACCTTGAAGTCACCAACATCAAGGCCAAGGACGGTACGGCTGCTGGTTCTATTGCTGATTCGACTGGGGTAGTCACACTTGGGTCTTCTGTGCTGACCACGACGGACATTAACGGTGGCACGATTGATAACACTGCAATCGGTGGCGCTACTCCTGCGGCAGGTGCGTTTACTACTCTGTCTGCTAGTTCTACGCTAAGTGTAACTGGGGCTGGGACGATTCAAGGACTCACCGTAGGCCGTGGCGCAGGTGCTGTGTCCACCAATACTGCGGTGGGTGCGAGTGTATTGGCCAATGGCTCTAATACTGGGGTAGATATTGTTGCGGTAGGCCGACTTGCGCTCACTGCAAACTCAAGCGGTGGTTACAGCGTTGCCGTTGGCTCTCAGGCATCTTATTCAAATACCACTGGAAACAGCAATGTGGCTGTTGGGTATACCGCCTTATACTCAAATACCACTGGCTCAAACAACATTGCGATTGGTCAGCAAGCCCTCCAAGCCAACACCACCGCCTCTAATAACACAGCAGTTGGTTATCAATCTCTCTACAGCAATATTACTGGCGGGCAAAACACTGCGTTTGGTCAAGGGACACTGTATTCAAACACCGCATCTGAAAACACTGCATTTGGTCGCCAAGCAGGTTACAGCAACACCAGCGGTACAGCCAACGTGTTTATGGGCCTTAATACCGCTTATAGCAACACCACAGGCTCATACAACGTAGCACTGGGATATACCGCCCTCCAAGCCAACACCACCGCTTCTAACAACACCGCAGTTGGGTATCAGGCGGGTTACAGCAACACGACTGGCTCAAATAACGCTTTCTTGGGGAAGGGCGCAGGATACGCAACAACGACTGGCGGACAGAACACAGCGCTAGGCGTAGATGCTTTGTTGACCAACACAACTTTCACAGAAAGCACGGCAGTCGGATATACGGCTTTGCGTATTGCAAACGGCGGTATTTACCAGACCGGTTTAGGCGCATACGCGGGATACTCGGTTACGACTGGAACTGCTAATACCTTAGTGGGGGCGGCAACCGGCTACAGCATGACCACCGGCTCCTACAATACTTTTGTGGGCGTTAGTCAGGGATTCTATGGGGCCGGTCACTATGTCACCACCGGCTCCAAGAACACCATCCTCGGCGGATACACCGGCAACCAAGGTGGCCTCGACATCCGCACTGCTTCAAATAGGATTGTTCTGTCGGACGGAGATGGCAATCCTCGCTGGTACATTGATAATGTTGGCGCTGCTGGCTATAGCCCGACCACTGGTGGCACGGTTACGCAGGCTACGTCGCGCACAACGGGTGTTACTCTTAACACCCCAACTGGCGCAATTACGCTGGTCAGTGCAGCAGGCACGACAACATGGCAAACTTTTACTGTTACGAACTCTAGTGTAGCCGCAACAGATACCTTGATTGTCAATCAAAAATCAGGGACAGATTTGTATGAAATCCATGTGACGGCAGTAGCGGCGGGCAGTTTCAACATTAGTTTCAAAACGACCGGCGGGACAACTACTGAACAACCGGTTTTCAACTATGCACTAATCAAGGGTCAGACATCGTAAAGGTGCAAAATGATTACCCAACAACAAGTCTTGGAACTTTTTGAATACAGAGATGGTAACCTGTATTGGAAAGTTTCCACAACAAATTCAATAACTGTTGGTCAGATTGCCGGAACCGCTACTAATGATGCCGGTTATAAAATTGTAGGAATTGGTGGCAAAACATATAGAGCGCATAGAATAATTTTTTTGTATCACCATGGTTACATACCAAACAAAATTGATCACATTGATGGTGATAGGTCAAACAATAAAATTGAAAACTTGCGACCAGCAACTAATGAAGAAAACAGTAGAAATTCAAAACTTAGCAAAATAAATAAGTCTGGTGTAAAAGGTGTTTGTTGGGCAAGTCATGTCAACAAATGGTTGGTTCAAGTAAGGAGTGGTAATTCAAATAAGTATCTAGGTTTGTACGATGATCTAGAAGTTGCAAAAGCAGTAGCAATTGAAGCAAGAAACAAATTTCATAAGGAGTATGCAAATCATGGTTGAAAACATTGAAGTTGTAACCGCAGAGCAGATTCAGAAACATTATGATGCCGCCATGGATTCGGTGCATTTGATCCAGAATGGCAAGCCCGAAGATATGGCTGACGAAGAATGGGCTGACTGTGTTGCTCGTAACGTGGCGCACTTGGAAATTATGGTCGCCAAGGATTTCTGGACTGACCAAGACCTAACCCCATTCCATGAGGCTATCAATGCTTAAGATTGAACTCACCATCGAAGAAGTCAATTTCATCCTGCAAACCCTTGGGCAGTTGCCAACATCTAGTGGTGCTTGGCCTTTAGTGGTCAAGATCAAGGAGCAGGGACAGGCTCAGTTGCCAGAAGAAAAGGCCGATGCTTGAGTCTCTTTTCGGTGGGCTGCTTGGAGGCTTGTTTCGGCTAGCCCCTGAGGTATTAAAGCTTCTGGACAGAAAGTCTGAGCGGGCGCATGAGCTTGCATTGCTTAAATCTGAGATGGAGTTTGCCAAGGTCCGTGGTGAGATTCACATGAGGCAGACTGAAGCCTCCATGGTCATGGCTGAGGTTGATGCAATCGGCAGGGCGACAGAAGAGCAGGGCAAAACCGCAAGGGCAGCAGGTAAAGTCATTGCAGGCATCTCCGCTCTGGTCCGCCCTGCGGTCACCTACGCCTTCGTCTTTGCGTACTTCATGGTCAAGCTAGCTGCTTACCTGCTGGCGCTGGATCAAAACGGTGACTGGCGTGTGGTGCTTCTAGACCTGTGGAACAAAGATGACATGGCGATGTTAAGCATGATTCTTTCATTCTGGTTTATTAGTCGCACCCTGCACCACATGAACAATGGAAAAGGCTGATGAAGCGCTGCCCCGGTTGCAAAACCGAAAAACTTTTTTCTGAGTACCACAAGCGATCAAGTGCAAAGGACGGGTTGAACCTTTATTGCAAATCCTGCAAGAGCAAAATGGATGCGGCCTACCGGGAAAAGAACAAGAAAAATTTGGCGTTGGCAAAGAAAGAGTATTACCAAAAGAACAAAGAACGCCATAACGAAAAATCTCGTTTAGATTATTTAAACAACTCAGGCGCCTACAAGCTTCGCGCTAAGCAATGGAAAAAAGAAAACCGAGATCGGCACAATGCAAATTGCATGGAAAGGCACGTTCTGAAGATGCAACGTAAACCCAATTGGGATCAGGAGTTTACGGACTTTGTTTTTTCTGAAGCTTACGACATGGCAAAGCGCAAAGAATTGCTTACCGGGGTCAAGCACGAAGTTGATCATGTTGTGCCTTTGCGTGGCAAAACGGTGTGCGGGTTTCACGTCTGGTCAAACTTTGCTGTTATTCCTGCTTCAGAAAACTGCTCAAAGGCTGCTAGAAGATGGCCAGACATGTGGATAAGAGCATAGAAATTGCAGCGGCCCTGTGTAGGAAGTTTGAGGGCTTCTCGGCTAAACCATACCGCTGCCCTGCGGGTTTTTGGACGATTGGTTTCGGAACGGTCTTTAAACCCGATGGAACGCAGGTAACCAAGGACGACCCGCCGATAACAAAAGAACTCGCAGAGGAGTGGCTACAACATGAGCTTAGGCACAATTATCTTGCTGGTGTTTTGCATGCTTCCCCTCTTCTGGTTAGATTTCCTCAAGCCCTTGGCGCTATAACAGATTTTGCTTACAATCTAGGGGTGGCACGGTACCGGGCCTCAACGCTCAAAAAGCGCATCAACGAAGAAGACTGGGACGGCGCAAGAACTGAGTTGGCTAAGTGGATTCGTGGTGGCGGCAGAATCCTCCGTGGTCTCGTTAAACGACGGCAAGCAGAGGCAGAGTATTTAAATGGCGTTTCTTAAACTCAACTTCCGACCGGGGGTCAACCGGGACCAGACTAGCTATTCAGGCGAGGGTGGCTGGTTTGAGTGTAATAAGATCCGGTTCTTTTCTGGCTTTCCGCAGAAGCTTGGCGGCTGGCTAAAGACTTCCCCTAATTCTTTTCTTGGTGTCTGCCGACAAATGTGGAACTGGGTCACCACATTTGGTGATGATCTGCTTGCGGTCGGTACAAATAATCATGTCTACATCGAGGTTGGTGGGTTCTTTTATAACATCACCCCGCTCAGAGCTACGCTCACCACCCCGGCTACAGATAACTGCGTAGACACAACCAACGGCTCTACCACAGTTAACATAAATGTTAACGCACACGGATGTACAACAGGTGACTTTGTCACAATTTCCGGCGTAACAGGAAATCCGGGTGGTGTGCCGAATACAGAGATTAATACCGAACACGAAGTCACGGTAGTAAACGCAAATAACTTCACCATCACGGTCACGACCGCAGCTACAAGCACTGTATCAAACGCAGGCGGCACTGCAATCGTAATCAAATGTCAAATCTCTCCGGGGTATGCATCCACTACATATGGATACGGATGGGGAACAAGCGGTTGGGGCTCCTTTGGATGGGGCCTTGGTGGTGCAAACCCAATTAACCTTCAGCAGAGAGACTGGTGGTTTGATAACTTCGATAATGACCTAGTAATGAATATCCGTAACGGGGCTATTTATTACTGGGAAAGAGGCTCTACCACATCTCCTTCTACAGCCCTCTCTACACCAGCAGTCTTACTATCCTCCCTCACGGGGGCAAACTCAGTTCCTAATAAGGCGATGCAGGTCTTAGTCTCTCAGAACGATAAACATCTTCTTGCCTTGGGTTGTCAGCCTTTTGGGGGAGGGGCCACAGACTTTGATCCTCTCTTAATCCGCTGGTCTAGTCAGGACGAACCGCAGGTCTGGAACCCAACCAACGCTAACTCGGCTGGATTTATCCGGGTTTCACGGGGATCGAACATTATCCGTGGGCTGGCGACCCGTCAGGAGATTCTGGTCTGGACCAACTCAAGCCTTTATTCACTTCAGTATGTCGGAACCACAGATGTCTTTGCTCTTCAAGAGTTGGGTGACAACATCTCAATCATCAGCCCCCGGGCGGTCGCCACGGCTAATAACGTCACCTACTGGATGGGGCAGGACAAGTTCTATGTCTACAACGGTCAGATCCAAACACTCCCAACCACACTGAGGCAACATGTATTCCAAAATCTCAACTTTGATCAGGTGGACCAGATCGTTGCTGGTACGAATGAGGGTTTTACCGAAATCTGGTGGTTCTATCCGAGTGCAAATTCCAACTGGAACGACCGGTATGTCATCTTCAACCACCTCGAAAACGCATGGTATTACGGCACTATTGTCCGCACAGCGTGGCTCGACACGGCGATAAGGGGTAACCCCATCGGAGCTTCTACCACATCGGGAGCGTCTTCAGGGTACCTCTATGAACATGAAGTTGGTGTAAACGACGACACCTTGGCAATGGATTCTTATATTCAGTCTTCAGACTTTGACCTTGGGGACGGGGAGCAGTTTATGCTAACCCGCCGGATGCTACCTGATATTAACTTTAGTAACTCTACTGCGGCTGCACCAGAAGTCACGCTGACTATAAAACCCAAAAGGTTCCCGGGAACAGCTTACACTAACGACGCAACAGACTCTCAGCCCGTCATTGAGACCTCAGTAGATCAGTACACAAGTCAGGTTTTTGTCCGTGCTAGAGGGAGGCAGATGGCGTTTAAAATTGCATCTGATGATCTAGGGGTTCAGTGGCAGCTGGGTTCGGTTCGACTGGATGCGCGTCTGGATGGCAGAAGATAATGGCCTTTACGGGGTTCAGAGCGCCTGCACTCCCTATTCCGGGTATGGGTTATGACCAGCGTCAACAGGCTGAACTCATCCGTGCGCTCCGACTCTACTTTAACATCCTTGACTCTCAGACCCCCCAAGAAGCACAGTCTTTTACGGCGGGGCAGTTTATCGGGGGAGGTTTTTCAGGAAGCTCTATAAACGGCGGTACGGTCTCAGGGTTTGGAAACGGGCTGGAGATGCCCTACGCCATGTTGATGTCAAATCAGGACCAGACCAACGCAGGGACAACCTCTGAGAATCTAATCACCTACAATCAGATCGTTACCAGTCAAGGCATCTCAGTAGAAGACAACAGTAAGATCAGGTTCGCATACCCGGGAGAATACCTAGTAACCTTCACCCTTCAGGTCACAAACGAAAACAACCAGATCAAAGAGTTTGAGGTCTGGGCAAAGAGTAACGGAACCAATTACCCACTCAGTAACACCCGATTCGATGTCCCGGCAAAGAAAGGTGTATCCAGTCTAGGGCATGTAGTCCCCGCTATCACAGGTATATTTAGCGTTAATGAGGACGATTATCTAGAAATCGCTTGGTGGGGGGAGTCAACAGATGTCTACCTGCAACATTATGCGGCGGGGACAAGTCCTACCAGACCGGAGATCCCATCGGTTATTCTGACAGTTAACTTTGTCGGGGCCTTGCCGAAGAGATTCTTTGCAATTCTTCCCGACCGATTGTCTATTTCCGGCGTTGCGCCTACAATTGGTGTTACTGTACCCCCCTCTGCCAGCACCTTATCCATTGTCGGGTCGGCTCCGACTGTAACTATAGCGTAGGTTAAATATGGCTAGAAACCTTGCAGGTATGTTGCCCAGAGGATGGGATAACTACTCACCATCAGAAAAGATTAGCTGGTTTAACTCTGTTGGCGCTACTGTCAAGGAGTTAACTGACGCTGGGGTTCCGCAAAAGGACATCAACTACATGTTGGACAACGGGTTTAACCCCGGAGGAACAGCAGAAGACACAACTGTTGATGCTCACATCGCAGAGATTTACCGGACATACTTGGGTCGGGAGGCAGATCTTGAGGGCGGTAACTTTTATGAGCGTCAGTTCGGTTCTTCGGTTGAGCCGGATGAGCTTCGCCGTTTCCTAGAAGGTGCTAAAAGCGCTGGAGAGTCTCTCACCGCAGCTGGAAATACGTTCCTGTCTGGTGGTTTAGACGCTGAGGCTGCAAGGATTGCAGAAGAAGCCAGATTGGCGGACGAGGCGGCAAAACAAGTAACGCAAGACCCCACCGTCGATCAAACAAGGCAGGCGGTAGCAGCAGATCCAACATCACAAGAAACCAGACCGGATCGGCAAGAAAAGAAAGCGGTTGAGTTTCAAGATACATACAAGCTTCAGCAGCAGATTGCTGCCAAGTACGGACGCATTGATAGTAGCAATATTAACGAAGCGATTAAGTTCTTTGGGGACGCTGGTGTTAGCCTTGAAAACTTTGTTAAGGCAATCGGCGGTGAGGTTAAGACAAACGCAGACGGAACCAAGTCTGTTTCTTACACCCCGGGTGTTGCATTAACACAAGATCAGATATACAGAGATCAGATTGCACAGATTTACCAAGAAGAGCTTGATCGTGCCCCAGATACAGAAGGTTTAAACGCCTATATTAAAAAACTTGGTACCGGCGCAACGCTAGATTCCATTCGGGCAGAGATCGATGCATCCGCCGAAGGTGAGAAGTTTGACCAAAAAGTTTTAAACGCTGTTGCAAGTAAGCACGGTCGAGTTACGCAAGATAACTTTGATGCCATTGTTAAAGATCTGGAGAAGTCAGGTTTTGATACCTACCAGATTGCAGATGCTATTGGTGCGCAGTTTAAAACAGACAGCGCAGGCAACAGGACATTCTCATATACTCCGGGCGCAGCGCTTACCGAAAGACAGCGGCAAGAAGACTTGCTCATCCCCCTTTACAAACAGGAGTTTGGCAGAACGCCAGACAAAGCGGGGATGGATTTTTATATCGATCAGCTTGCTAAGGGCAAAACGATTGACCAGATCCAGAAGGAGATGGACGCATCTAGCGAGGGTGAGGCATACGATACCAAGCTAAACAAAACCATCTCGGACAAGTACGGCGCCATCACCGGTGATAATTTAAACACCATCATTACTGACTTGCAAAAGCAGGGATATTCGTTTGAGCAGGTTGCTGATGCTATCGGTGGAACCATTACAAAGAACGCGCAGGGTCAGTCAGTTCTTTCTTATACCCCTCCTGCTGCAGCGCCAAAAAAATTTACAAACGATGAGATTCAAAAGCTCATCACCGATCAGTTTGGCTCTGTTACACCAGAAAACTTCCAGCAGGTTGTTAATGCAGTTGTAGGCGCTGGGGTCCCCGTAGATCAGTTTGCTAATGTTATTGGCTAACAACTATCGTGACTGGGAAAC